>ENA-OQJB01000019-OQJB01000019.1-human-gut-metagenome-genome-assembly--contig:-NODE-19-length-82645-cov-4.729465_pt1 | contig 82645 bp, 81 predicted proteins | sample MGYA00242599_ERZ504765 | MGnify/ENA primary metagenome ERZ504765 (study PRJEB26092, sample SAMD00036354) | human gut metagenome | host: Homo sapiens | study: EMG produced TPA metagenomics assembly of...
TCGATACAGGAAGAGAGCGCATGTTCCAGTTGAACAAGCTGTTCTTCCTGCAGAGTACGAAAATCTACCTGCTTTACAAAAAATCCTTTTCCCGGATGAGAGTAGATGAGGTTTTCGGATTCCAGTTCTTCGTAAGCGCGCTTTGTGGTGATCACGCTGATTTCCAGATCTTTTGCCAGACTTCGGATGGAAGGAAGCATATCACCTGGAGAAAGCTCCCCGTTTAACATGGATTCCTTAAATGCCTGTACAAGCTGTTCGTAAATCGGCAGTGAGGAATCCGGTTTTAAAAGAATGTTCAATGTGTACCAGGCCTCCTTTCTGTCAAGTCCTGCAGTTCGAAGCAAGTTTCATAAGAAAGGATGCTGTTTAGAAAACTGTGAATGCAGTAAGCGGTTACAAGTATATTTATGCTCATGATCAGAAACCAGAGAATATTTTTGGGGGAAGCATATTTAAAAAGTGCAAATTCGGCCACAAGCAGCAGGATCCAGATAAAATTCAGAAAGTCAAAATTGAGAATCCTATTGAAAATTTTCTGCTGATGCCCCTCTTCGGTTAACTGAATTGGAGAAGGCATGGCATGATTTAAGCAAGCTGCGATGATCAGGAGGAGAAGGAGCAGCAAGTAGGTTATTGTTTCACGAGGTGTGACAGTTATTATCCAATAATGGAAACCTCCGCCCAGAATTTGAAACAATGAGAATATCAGCAGACAGATCAAAATTTTAACCAACAGGTACATCAAAAGCAACCGACGCTTTATCTTTGTGTCAGCAGGACAAAAAGAGAGTGCTTTCAAAGAGCGTATCGGCAATTTTACTGAAAGAAGAAGTACAAAAGCAAGTCCTAAGCCTATGGAGGCAGAAGGAGTAGAAAATCCAAATGTGAAATAGCAAATGGTCCACAATGCAAATAAAATGGAGAAGTTCAGCCAGTGTTTTTTAAAATCAGACCACAGACTTTGTAAGATCAGCGTCAACATACAGTTACCTCCTGTTTTGGGAAATATAAGTTTTCATAAGAAATCATATTGTTTAAAAAAGTACGGATGCAGTAAACTGCTGCAAAAACATTTCCGATCATAGCAATGATCCAAAGTGCAATGATCCAGCTATTCCATGAGGTCTGCAGATAGCTCTGGCAAAATAAAGCAACATATTCCAAAGCAAGCAGACAGAACCAGTAGACATTGACGATGCTCATTCCTTTTCCTTCCAGTGCTTCATCAAGCTTACGATTTGGAATCCGGTTGCCGGGATCTGCTTTCATGGAAAAATCAATCAGGATAAAGCAGGACAAAAAAAGTAGCAATGTAAGCTCGGGAGTCTGGAAAAATATCAGCAGATTTCCGGTAAAGCTCAGACAGAGTAATACAAATAAAATCAGACAAAAAGAAACCTTGCTCCAAAAATAAGAGCGCAAAGATTTTCTTTTTAATCTCATATCTGCCGGACAAAAATAGATTGGTTTCAACAGCCGGACGGGAAATTTTCTGGAAATCAGGATGACAGACAACAAAATGCCGGCAGTGCCAATAAAGTATAAAAGTGTATAGGTCTCCGATCCGTTCAGTATCATTTTCCTCAGTTCAGCCTCTGAAAGTAAGTAAGCTTCTGAATCCACCATGAAAAACCAGAATCCAAAGGTAAACACAAAAATGGTAGCAATATAACACAATACCAATGTCACAAGAATCCCGAGCCAGTGTTTTTTAAAATCAGACCACAGGTGTTGGATAATCAATTTTGTCATTGGATTACACCTCCTTTGTGAAAACAGTACATCAGATCTTCCAGAGAAGGCCTGGTGACGGTCAGAGCGCCAAGATGGAGTGATTCTGCTTTGGCAGAGTCGATCAGTGTGGAATTCCGATATTCACTGAAATTTTGACAAACGACCATTTGAGAATCTAACTGCTCCAGTTGTTCTTTTGTACCATGTAAAAGGAGATAGCGATCTGCAAGTTCTTCCCGCGTTAAATCCAGTATCAGACGTCCGTAATCCATCAGAAGAATGTAATCTCCGATCTGATCCAGATCTTCGGTGATATGGGTGGAAAAAAGATGCTTCTCGTGCCGTCCTCCACGATTTCCTGCATATATCCCATCAGTTCTTTGCGAAACAGAGGATCCAGTCCGGCCGCAGGTTCATCCATAAGAAACACTTTTGCGTCATGGGAAAATGCAAAGGCAAGCTGAAAACGTGCTTTTTGTCCTTTGGAGAGTTTGCCGATTTTTTTCTTTGGGTCCACATCAAAACGTCTGCAGAATTCCAGAAATAAGCGGTGATCATATCGACTATAGAGAGCACCGAAGCAGCGGGCGTTCGTCTCAACCCGGGTGTCTGCATCAAAGAGACATTCATCCAGAACAACGCCAAGCTGATCTTTTGCAGCAATTTCTTCGTTTTCCATGGAATGACCAGTTACAAAGACTGCTCCGGAATCTTTTTCATACAAATTCAGAATAGTTTTGATCAGAGAGGTCTTTCCGCAGCCATTTTGTCCGATCAGACCTGTGATAAATCCAGGTTTTAGTGTAAAGCTGATATCATGCAGAGCAAAGGTGTTAAGATTTTTGTTGAGATGTTGTACTTCCAACAGGTATTCCATAGTATCCCTCCTTGTATCAGTTGACTGTTTATCAACTGTATATGTTTGTATAAACAGTATATGAACAGTTGGAAGAAAAGTCAATAGTATGTAGAAAAAAGTATTAAAAATCTTGATGTAAACTCCGAATTTTTGTTGGAAATTTTCTTGACAAATCTTGGCTTTATCACGTATGCTTTTGTAAAAGCCCTTTCATGAAGGTATGGAATGTTGGAAAGAGGGAAGTTATGAATATATATGATATTGCAAAAGAAGCAGGGGTTTCGATTTCAACCGTTTCGCGGGTTATGAATCATAAGGGAAATGTAAATCCGGAAACCCGAAAAAAAGTAGAAGAAATTCTGGAAAAAATAATTATACGCCAAGTGCGATCGCACGCGGAATGGTGAGCAAATCGATGAAGACCGTCTCTGTTTTAACAGTGGATATCCGTGTTCCGCATTATGCCAGAACGGCCTATACCATAGAGAGAGAGTTCAGCCGTCGTGGATACGAGGTTTCTCTGTGCAACACGGGCGGGGAGCTGGAAGAGACGATCAAGTATCTGCGGACAGCACGGGAGAAAAAGACGGATGGAATCGTACTGGTAGGTTCTGTGTTTAATACGCTTTGTAAAAATGCGGAAATCAGCGGGTTGCTGCAGAATATACCGGTTGTGCTTGCCAATGGAAAGCTGGAACTGCCAAATTCATATTCGGTTCTGGTCGATGACAGGTATGGAGTATCGCTTGCTGTGGAACATCTGATTCAAAAGGGACACCGCGAGATTTATTATCTGAGAGATATGGATACAGTCAGTGCACAGCTTAAATGTGAGGGATTTATTGCGGAGATGGAGAAATGTGGTCTCAAAAATGCAAGACAGCAGGTGCTGGAGACCGCATCAAGTATTGAAGGTGGTATAAAAGCGGTCGAACAGCTGATCCGGAGAAAGCAAAAATTTACGGGAATTGTTTGCGGAGAGGATATTACGGCAGCAGGAGTTGTGAAAGCGCTTTTACATTATGGAATCAAGGTGCCGGAGGAAGTAGCAGTAACCGGTTATAATAATTCGGAATATGCAAAAATTTGTGAACCGCAATTGACAACAATTGATAATAAGCCGGAATTAGTGGCAATGATGAGTGTTCAGCTGTTGACTAGTCTGATTGAAAAGACAGAGGTATATTCATCCTGCACAATTCAGCCGGAGTTAGTGGAAGGACAGACAACTTAGGCTGGCGGAAGCATAAGAGAAAGATTTTTGGAAAAATATCTGAAAGTCTTTCTCTTATTTTTTTGAAATATAAGAAAACGCTTGCATAATATTAAAAAAATATCAGCGATTTGCACGAAAATCAGATTAAAAATTATACTATATGCTGAAAGTAGTGTGTAGTTGATATCTTATATTGACAAAAACAGACAGATAACTATAATGAAAGCTAGAGAAAGCGCTTTTATGAGTTTTCAAAATATTTTCACAAACTGAAAGGAGATTATCATGAGAGTTCAATATGATGTTATGGTACAGGAGTTTACAAGAGTTTTGGAGAAAAGGGGATTCAATCATGAGGATGCAGAAAATGCAGCAGTTATTTTTGCACAGAATAGCCTTGCAGGTGTGTTCTCACATGGCTTGAACCGTTTTCCGCGTGTTGTCAGCTATCTGGAAAAAGGGGAGATCGATCCGAATGCGAAAGCAACCTGTGAAATGCAGATGGGAGCCATCGAGAGATGGGACGGGCATCGTGGATTCGGGCCTTTGAATGCAAAGAAAGCAATGGATCGTGCCTGTGAACTGGCAAAAGAGTACGGAGTCGGATGCGTTGCATTAGGAAACAATAACCACTGGATGAGAGGCGGTACATATGGATGGCTCGCAGCAGATCATGGATGTATCGGTATCTGCTGGTCCAACACAATGCCGAACATGCCGGCATGGGGCGGCTTGAACCGTAAAATAGGAAACAACCCGCTGATCATGGCAGTGCCTCGTTCCAATGGTGAACATGCGATGATTGACTGTGCAGTTTCTCAGTTTTCTTATGGAAAGATTGAAGATTGCCGTCTCAGAGGTGTACAGCTTCCGGTGCCGGGTGGATATGATACAAAAGGAGAGCTGACAACAGATCCTACGGAAATCGAAAAAACATGGAGAGTCCTTCCAATGGGATACTGGAAAGGAAGCGGACTGTCTATCGTGCTTGATCTGATCGCAACCGTTCTGACAAATGGAAATTCTGTACAGAAGATCGGAACATTTGGAGATGAGATCGGACTGACTCAGATCATGATCGCTGTTGATCCGACAAAATTCAATACAGTAGAAGAGACAGATGCGATAGTAGAAGAGATTCTTGCAGATGTCAAATCTTCGGAACCGATCAAAGAAGGCGGAGAGGTTTATTATCCGGGAGAACTGGAGCTGAAAAATATCAAAGAGAACAAAGAACAGGGAATCCCGGTAATTGAAGAAGTTTGGGAATCCATCCTGAAAATGTAAGAAAAGAGAGAGAACTAGGGAGGAAATATCATGGAATATGTAATAGGAATCCTGCTGCTCGTCTCATTTGTAGGTCTTGCCGTTTACGCAGTTCGCGGCGGCAACCTGATGATGGGTATGCTGATCATGGGTATTATCTGGACAGTGCTTCCACTGATTGGAAATACTTTTGCAACAAATCCGGAATTTATCGCTGCATATCCGGGAATTACGGACATTAGTTTTGTAGATGCGATCACGAAAGTGTTCCAGTCCGGTCCGGAAGGATGGGGAAGTGTTCTTGTCAATGTTGTGTTTGGTGCATGGTTTGGTCGTGTACTGCTTCAGACAGGAATTGCAGATGCATTGATTCGAAAGGCTGTTGAGCTTGGAGGAGATAAACCAGTCATTATCTGCGTCCTGCTTTCTACAGTAACAACGGCAATTTTCTCTACATTATTTGGTGCAGGGGCAGTTGTTGCGATTGGAGTGATCATTCTTCCGATCTTGATGAGTCTTGGTATTCCGAAGACACTTTCTATCGGTTCTTTTATGTTAAGTGTAGGAGCCGGAATGTACTTGAACCCGGTACTTACCGGACAGTTTCTGGCATTCTTCCTGGGAGAAGACGGAAAACAGCTGATCACCTATGATGATCCGGCACGTCTTCGCTGGGCAGGGATCGGACTTGCTGTACAGCTGATCATGGTGATCGTGATGTGCATGTTTTCTCTGAGAAAGAAGAAAACTGTTCATGCATGGAGTGCATCCGCCGCAAGAAAAGCACGTCCGGGATATGTTCCGACAGTTGCGCTGATCGCACCGATCCTTCCGGTTTTACTGCTGGTTGTATTGAATGTTCCGATCATTCTCGGATTTATCATTGGAAGTTTTTATGCACTGGCAGTTTGTGGAAAACTGAAATCTTTCCGGGGTGCCTGCCGTGTGCTGAATAAAGATTTTTATGATGGTGTAGTTGATACAGCACCGTTGGTTGGATTTCTGCTTATGATTCCGATGTTCAATAAAGCAGCAGAACTTTGTGTTCCTTATTTTAATGCGTTGCTTGGAAATGTAATTCCGCACAATACACTGGTGATCAGTATTGCGTTTGCACTTTTAGCACCACTTGGATTGTTCCGTGGACCGCTGACACTTTCCGGTGTGGAGCAGCAACACTGGGAATCCTGAAAGGAATCGGATTCTCAACTCCATATCTGTTTGCGCTGATGGTCATTCCTTCTATTACAATGAATGTTTCCATCTGTATGACACAGAGCTGGATCGCATGGGGAGTCAGCTACGCAAAAGTATCAACAAGAGAACATCTGAAAAAGACATTGCCGGTTGCATGGATTGTTTGTATCATCATGCAGGCCATCACTTACATTATGTTTGGTTAAGGAGGAGTTTCAAATGAGTGATAGAAAAGTACGTATGGGTATCGATGTCGGCGGAACACATACAAAAGCCGTTGCCATCGACAATGCGACCCATGAAATTATCGGAAAGTCTTCTGTGAAAACAACACATGATGACAAGGCAGGGGTTGCGACCGGAGTTGTACAGGCATTTCAGAATTGCCTGAGAGAAAATGGAATCGATCCGAAAGATGTGATCTTTGTTGCACATTCTACGACACAGGCGACCAACGCTCTGATCGAAGGAGATGTGGCAAATGTAGGAGTGATCGGTGTCGGTCCGAAAGGTGTGGGCGGCTGGATCGCAAAAGCGCAGACGAATATGAAGGATATCAACCTTGGATCCGGGCGTTTTATCCGGCTTAAGAACCGCTTCATCTGTGATGAAAATCTGTCTGACCAGCTTGTGACAGATACGATTAAATCTCTGGTGGGTGATGGTGCACAGGTTATCGTGGCCAGTGAATCTTACGGTGTGGATGACATGGAAAATGAGACCGGCATCTGCAAGATTGCAAAAGATATGGGTCTGGAAGCGACAGCAGCCAGTGAGATCACCAAGCTTTATGGACTGACCAGACGTACACGTACAGCTGCAATCAATGCGTCCATTTTGCCGAAAATGCTCAATACAGCAAATTCTACAGAACAGAGTGTAAAAAGCGCCGGGGTAGAAGTTCCTCTGATGATCATGAGAGGTGACGGCGGTGTTATGGAGATCAGTGAAATGAAAAAACGTCCGGTCCTTACGATGTTGTCCGGTCCTGCAGCTTCTGTGATGGGAAGTCTGATGTATCTGCGTGCCTCAAATGGTGTATATTTTGAAGTTGGAGGAACAACGACGAATATCGGTGTAATCAAAGACGGACGTCCTGCCATTGATTATTCGAATGTAGGCGGACATCGTACATATATCAGCAGTCTGGATGTGCGTGTCCTCGGTGTTGCCGGAGGAAGTATGGTGCGGGCAGATAAGAGCGGTGTCAAAGATGTGGGACCACGTTCCGCACATATTGCAGGTATGGACTATGCGGTATTTACTCCGGAAGAAGAAATCGTGGATCCGAAAGTCGTATTCTTCAGCCCGAAAGAGGGAGATCCTGCGGACTATGTAGCGATCGAACTGAAAAGCGGAAAGCGGATCACGATCACAAATACCTGTGCAGCGAATGTGCTGGGACTGATTAAACCAGAATATTTTGCCTATGGAAATGCCAATGCGGCGCGCAAGGCAATGCAGCCTCTGGCAGATTACATGGGAAAAACAGTGGAAGAGGTTGCAGAACAGATTCTGACAAGAGCCTATGAGAAAATTGAACCGATCATCATGGAACTGGCAGAAAAATATCGCCTGGAGAAAGATCAGATCAGTCTGGTAGGAGTCGGCGGAGGAGCCGCTTCCCTGATTGGATTCTGTTCGGATAAAATGGGACTTCGCTATTCCATTCCGGATAATGCAGAGGTCATTTCTTCCATCGGTGTTGCACTTGCAATGGTACGTGATGTAGTGGAACGAGTGGTTCCAAACCCGACACCGGAAGATATCCGCTCGATCAAAGCAGAAGCAATTGACAAAGCAGTGGAAAGTGGTGCCGCAGCGGACAGTGTGGATGTTCATATCGAGATCGATCCTCAGACTTCAAAGCTGACAGCGATCGCGCTGGGCTCCACAGAAGTAAAGACAACCGATCTTTTGAAGGAATGTACAGCAGAAGAAGCACGTCAGCTGGCAGCAGAGGATTTAAAAGAAGAACCTTCTGCAATCAAGGAAGAATGTGCAACAAAGAATTTCTATGTATTTGGTACAGACAGAAAAGGAAAACATCCGGTTCGTATTCTGGATAAAAAAGGATTTATCAAAGTGCAGAGAAATGATGGAAAAGCTCTTCTTTGTAAAGCGGGAAGCTACCGGAATGTGGTCTCTCAGATGTGGGAAGAACTGGCGATTTATCAGCAGGATGCCATCCTGCGCCCGGATTACTATATTTGCGCCGGAGCCCGGGTGATGGATTTTTCAGGATCTGTTGATCTGGATAAGATTATGATGCTGATGGAAGTTGAGATGCAGATGATCAATCCATCTGATGATGTGATCATTGTGGGAGCGAAAAACAGTCTGTAATAATAGAAGGGAATATGCAGCAATATGGACAAGAGTGGTAAAAGAAACCGGTTTTTGGATGCGCTGGCAGGCAGAAATGTACAGGAAGAACCAGAAAAGTTTCCGGAAATTCCATTGAAAGATATGGTGCAGACACTGGAGGGTGTGACAGAAGAAGCGTGGGGACGCTATGCATTTGCAAGAGAACCCCTGGAGCGAAAGTTTACGTCACAGGAAAAAGATGCGTACACTGTGAAAGCAAATGCCTGCGGACGGGAATGGGCGAAGCGCATCAGTGAAAAATATGGGACTGAAGATCCGAAGATTCTGGCCGGGAAAATGGGCATGAAAGTAAAGATGCCGAAAGTTCCGACCGGAGGAGGGGTGGTTTTGTTTGCACAGTATGTACAGCCAGATGAGATCACAATCTTTACAGACTGCGTAGATAAGGCGGCTGCGCTTGAAAAACAGTGCGGCTGCCCGCTTCTTAAAAAGGAGCGCCTGTTGGAAATTTTGCTGGCACACGAATTGTTTCATGCAGTGGAGGAACAATATGCAGGAGAAATTTTTACCAGAACAGAGAAAATTGAGCTGTGGAGAAAACCATTCTCCAACCGTTCTGTGATCTCATGCCTGTCAGAAATTGCGGCAATGGCATTTGCCAGACAACTTTCAGGGCTGAGTGTTTCTCCGTATATGCTGGACGTACTGCTTGTATATTCCTATGATAAAAATACTTCTTATGGTCTGTATGATGAAATCTGGAAATGGAACAGGGAAGTATTGTCCGATAAAAATCAGGAGGAAAAAAGATGCTGACGACAAATATTTTACTGGCTGAGAAATACGATTATCTCAGTGAGAAATTTAAAAAAGCGTTTACGTTTTTAAGAGATACCGATCTTGCCGCTCTGCCGGTTGGAAATGTACCGATTGACGGGAACGAAGTGTATGCGAATGTGCAGAGTTATTCTACAATGGATGCTGCAGATTGTCCGTTTGAAAGTCATAAAGAATACTTCGATGTACAATATGTAGTGGAAGGAGAAGAATGTTTCGGTTACGAGCCGGTAGAAAATCTGATTCCGTCCGTGGAGTATGATGCAGAGAAGGATCTGATTTTTTATCAGGAACCTGCGGATTTTGGAAGTGTCATTTTAAAAGCCGGGGATTTTGCAATCGTGCCGCCGGAAGACGGACATGCTCCGAGACGAATGACAGCAAATGGTTCCTGTCACGTAAAGAAAATTGTGGTGAAAGTAAGAGTATAGGAGGTAGTTCAAGTGAAGAGTTCATTTCGTTGGTATGGAGACAGTGATCCGGTCACACTCGATAAAATCCGTCAGATTCCGGGAATGCGTTCGATTGTTTCTGCTGTGTATGATGTGAAGCCGGGAGAAGTATGGCCGGAAGAGAGCATCAAACATCTGGTTGATGAATGTGCGGCAAATGGTCTGGTATTTGATGTGGTAGAGTCTATTCCTGTCACAGAAGAGATTAAACTTGGAAGACCGGAACGCGACCGTCATATTGAAAATTACTGTGAGTCGATCCAGCGCTGTGCGAAGTACGGAATCAAATGTATTACTTATAATTTTATGCCGGTTTTTGACTGGACGCGAACCCAGTTGGATAAAGAAGCTGAGGATGGATCTACCAGTCTTGTGATGTACTGGGATCAGCTGAAAGGGCTGGATCCACTGAAAGATGATATCCATCTGCCTGGCTGGGATGCCAGCTACACAGGATGAGGTGCGTGAATTGATCCGGGCATATGGAGAGCTTGGAGAAGAAGGGCTGTGGGCGAATATTGAATATTTTCTGAAACGGGTGATCCCTGTGGCAGAAGAATGCGATGTCGTGATGGCATTACATCCGGATGATCCTCCGTATCCGATTTTTGGATTGCCGAGGGTGATTACATGTGAGAAAAATATTGATCGTTATCTGTCGATCGTGGACAGCCCGGCAAACAGTCTGTGTCTTTGCACAGGTTCGCTTGGAAGCTCCCCTGACAATGATATCCCTGCAATGGTGCGTAAATATTCCGCAATGGGGCGTATCGGCTTTATGCATATCAGGAATGTGAAGATTCTTCCGGACACATCGTTTGAAGAGTCAGGTCACTTGACGCAAAAAGGTTCTCTGGATATGAATGCGATCGTGAAGGCGCTAGTTGAAACGGGATTTGAAGGATATTTCCGTCCGGATCATGGACGCATGATCTGGGGAGAGAGCGGAAAGCCGGGATATGGTCTTTTTGACCGGGCGCTGGGAAGTGCGTATATCAATGGTCTGATCGAAGCAAATGGCGGAGTTATCGAAGAATAGGAAAAGGGACAGCACAATATTTTTTCTGTCATAATATAGTATACAGCGGTCATGTTATATTCGGCATGACCGTTTTTTATTTTTATCTGTCATAATGTGTTGATATTGTCTTCATATTTAAATATACTAGTGTAGCAGAGAAAGAATCTTTATAAGATTTTAATGGAACCAAAAAAGTTTTCATGCAGTTTTTAGATATGAAGTGTTAAATTTGACAGGAAGTGAAAAATATGGGAGCGAAAATATGAAACAGGAACAGATGAAAATCTGGGAAAGATTTTTAAAAGGGCTGCTGGTAATGACAGGGATCCTTTTTATAGCAACTGGAATTGGATATTTATTCCGGTATCTTGGATTTTCAGAAGAAAATATCATTATTGTATACATTTTAGGGGTTCTGATCATTGCAATCATTACGGTCAACAGAGGATGGAGCGTATGCTATTCGCTGCTCAGTGTGTTGTTGTTTAATTTTTTGTTTACAGATCCAAGATTTACGTTTTTTTCGTATGATTACGGGTATCCAGTGACATTTGTGACTGTGTTTATTGCAGCCGTGATCGTCAGTAATTTGACCATACAAATCCGTAAGCAGGGGTATCGGGCTGAGCAGATGGCTTTACGTACCCGCATCCTGTTGGAGACGAATCAGATGCTCCAGAAGGCGAAGAATGCGGATGAGATGATTGAAGAGACTGCAAGGCATCTGATGCGCATGATGGGAAAAAATGTGATATATTATCGGGCAGAGGATGGAATACTTTCTGAGCCCAGGTTTTGTATGGCAGAACCTGGTGCAGCCAAGATGTTATACTTGCAGCAGCGGGAACGGCAGGCTGCGCAGTGGGCGTTCGAGAATCGAAAACGCGCAGGAACAGGAATGGATCAGTATCCGGATGCACATTGCCTGTATCTGGCAATCCGAAACGAAGACATGGTCTATGGCGTGATCGGAATTGCTCTGGAAGGGATGATGATGGATGTCTATGAACAGAACCTGATTTTATCCATTTTAGGGGAATGTGCACTGGCATTGGAAAAAGAGGGCTATAACAGAAAACGGGAAGAAGCGCTTGCACAGGCAAAGAATGAGCAGTTAAGAGCAAATCTCCTGCGTTCGATTTCTCATGATCTTCGGACGCCTCTGACGAGTATTTCGGGAAATGCAGGGATTCTTCTGAACAGTGCGTCAGCGCTTGGTGAAGAGAAGCAAAAACAGCTTTATAAAGGAATTTATGATGATTCCATGTGGCTGATCAATCTGGTGGAAAATCTTCTGTCTGTGACGCGGCTGGAAGACGGGACTATGAATCTGAATCTGCAGATCGAATTGGTGGATGAGGTGATTGAGGGGGCGCTGAAACACATCAGCCGGGATCATTCGGACTATGAATTGAAATTTATTCATTCGGAAGAGCTGCTTCTGGCAAAAATGGATTCCCGTCTCATCATCCAGGTTATTATTAATATTGTGGACAATGCATTGAAATATACGCCGAAAGGCTCTAAAATAGAGATCTATGCAAGAAAAGAAAATCAGATGATCGCGATTTCCATTGCAGATAATGGAAAAGGAATTGCGGATTGTGCAAAAGAAAAGATTTTTGATATGTTTTATACTGCAGACAGTAAAGTTGCAGACAGCAGAAGAGGTCTTGGACTGGGGCTGTTCCTCTGTAAGTCGATCATACAGGCGCATGGGGGAACGATTCAGGTAGCAGATAATGTTCCACATGGTACGATTTTTACATTTACACTGCAGGCAGAGGAGGTTACTTTGAATGAATAAACCATTGATTTTAGCGGTAGAAGATGATACAGCAGTAAGAAACTTGATTACAACTACATTAGAGACACAGGATTACCGTTTCCATACGGCGGCCAACGGTGCTCAGGCAATTTTGGAAGCAGCGTCTCAGAAACCGGATATCATGCTTCTGGATCTGGGGCTTCCGGACATGGATGGAGTGGAAGTGATCAAAAAATCCGTTCCTGGTCAAATCTGCCGATTATAGTGATCAGTGCGCGGAGTGAAGACAGGGATAAGATTGAGGCGTTGGATGCAGGTGCGGATGACTATCTGACCAAGCCGTTTTCTGTAGAGGAGCTTCTGGCAAGACTGCGTGTGATCCTGCGAAGACTTCAGTATATGGAATCCAGCTCATCTCAGGAAGAAAAAGAATTTGTCAATGGAGACCTGCGGATTGATTATGTGTCTGGCTGTGTGTATTTAAAGGGGCAGGAACTGCATATGACATCCACGGAATATAAACTTCTGATTTTGCTTTCAAAAAATGTTGGAAAGGTATTGACTCATACATATATTACGAAAGAAATCTGGGGAAGTGCCTGGGACAATGATGTAGCTTCTTTGCGGGTGTTTATGGCAACGCTCAGAAAGAAGATTGAAGAAAATCCATCTCAGCCGAAATATATCCAGACACATGTGGGGATTGGATATCGTATGTTGCGGGTGGCGCAGTGACAAAGTGAGTTTTTACGGGGCTGTGATGGCAGCCCCGCTTTGTTTTCATCTCTATGAAACATAGAAACGAGTATTACTCTCTAAATTCTAATATTGTAAATATGGGAGTTAAAAATCCAGACGGTAGCATTTGTTATATTATTGGAATCCGAAAAGAAATTAGAAACAAGATTGGAAAACAGCCTGGAGATCAGGTAACTGTAACAGTGAAAGAGGTATAGCGATCCGGACATTCCGCAACTCGTACTTTCAGAGGTGGACTTCATCTCATCTGATCAGGTATAGGTTTACAGATGGGAAGTAGTCTGAGAGAACAGACTACTCCGGCAGCTGGTGAAGAACGAATTGATTCTTGCGGAATTCCAGAATTCCTTCGTCGCGCATTTTTCCAAGTTCTTTCGAGAGGGCACTGCGATCCAGGTTGAGATAATCTGCCAGTTCCTGTCGGTTAAAAGAAATTTGAAAGACCGTGCTTTCGGCTTTGGACGCCTGAGAGGACAGATAGATCAGCAGACGTCCCCGGATGGTCTTTGGGGTTGTGCAGAAAATCCGGTTGGACAGGATGAGATTTTTGTAAATGGAAATTCGAAGGAGATTCTGCATGATCTTGTCCGTCCAGAGAGTATCTTTATAGCGGGGCTGCATCAAAGTCTCCAGATTCAGGAAAAGAAGATTTGTATATTCAGCGGCTACTGCATTCACCATCAAAGGCTCCTGACAAAAAGCGTAGGTTTCTGCAAATACTTGTCCTGCCGAGATGTTGCTCAGCAGACTTTTATTTCCCCAGAGATCTACATTTTCGATATTAACACTTCCCGTCAGAACAATTCCGATTTCTCGGACGGATTCTCCCATTCGAAAAATAAGTTCATTTTTTTCAAAAGACTGCTGACGCATGCAACTGCAGTTTTGCATTTCGTTCCATTCATTTTCTGTAATTCCCTGAAACAGAGGGGTCTGAACTTTTTTCATAAAATCTTCCTTTCTGTGGTTATAACAACCGAAATATTGCCTTGATTGTACTATACTTGAACTACAAAAACAAGGGAGGAATCAAGATGATCAGAAGAATTATTCAGATAGATGAAGAAAAATGACAACGGATGCGGAGTCTGTGCAGCTGCATGTCATGAAGGTGCAATCGGGATGGTCGATGGAAAGGCAAAACTGTTAAGGGATGATTATTGTGACGGTCTGGGTGACTGTCTGCCGCAGTGTCCGACAGGAGCAATCCGTTTTGTGGAGCGGGAGGCTGCCCCATACGATGAGCAGGCAGTGCTGGAAAACCAGAGAAAAAAAGCAGAGCAGTCAACGACAGAATTTTCCGGCTGTCCGGGACAGCGAATGAGACAGCTTCATCCAGAAAGCGGTCATAATACCGAGCAAAAGTGTGCCGCACAGTCGTCACAGCTGGCACAGTGGCCATGCCAGATCAAACTGGTTCCGGTACATGCACCGTATTTTAATGGGGCGAAACTGTTGATTGCTGCAGATTGTACAGCTTATGCATACGCAAATGTACATCAGGAGTTTATGCGTGGAAAAGTAACACTTATTGGATGTCCTAAGCTGGATGAAGGAGATTACAGTGAGAAGCTGACACAGATCATTGCGGAAAATGAGATTCAGAGTGTAACAATTCTTCGTATGGAAGTGCCATGCTGCGGAGGCCTGGAAATGGCGGCAAAGAAAGCACTGCAAAACAGCGGAAAATTTATTCCATGGCAGGTCGTGACAGTTTCGATTGGCGGAAAGATTTTAGATTAGGATTTTATAGAATGAAAAATATCAGTAAATCAGAAGTGGTTGTGTTCGGAAAATGTAATACTTAAGGTTTCAAAGTGGGGGTATCATGTATTGTGATACGCCCCTCTTTCTCAATTATTTTCCTGATTCAGAGTCCATCCATAATCATTGTGGTATATCATCTGCTTCGTCATGCCGCCGTCAATACATATATTTTCCCCAGTGATAAAACCTGCTTTATCGGAACAAAGGTATAGTACCATATTGGCAATATCCAGGGAATTCCCAACGCGGCCGGCAGGGTGTTGAATCACATCTGCACCGTCATATTTTGTGTAAGCGGTATCGATCCAACCGGGAGATATTGAATTTACACGAACTTTCCCGGCAAGACTGACAGCAAGGGAGTGCGTAAGAGCTGCTATACCGCCTTTAGCAGCAGTGTAGCTTTCAGTCTGTGGCTGACTCATACGGTCCCGGGAGGAAGAGATATTTACAATTGCCGCATCAGGAGCAAAGTACGGAAGAAAAAGCTTTGTAAGATAGAATGGCGCTGTTATGCCTACTTTTAAAGCGTAGTTAAATTCTTCATAGGAACATTCCTCGATCCCTTTCATTAGCGGCAGTGCGTTATTGATCAGATAGTCTACCTTGCCATAGTCAGCAATTACTGTTTCCACAAAGCGGTGCAGAACTTCTTTTTCAGCCAAATCGCCGACAAAGTAATCATTTGGCTGTTTGTCGATGATACAGACAAAAGCGTTGTTCTTTTTAAATTCTTCGGCAATACATTTTTCCAATACCTTGTGCGCCGCCTGTGATGACAACTACTTTGTTGTGAAACATTGTGCAAAACTCCTTTTTGTTTTTAGCATACTATAGAATGTTATAAAAAGCCACTGAGTTTCTTAAGATTTCGGGGGAATCTGCAAATGTAACAAGGTATACTTTTGGGACGAAGAGGTCAATGCCAGAATATTAACCGCGATAAAAAATGCAGGAAGCAATTCGACGGTTCTTCCAGAAGGCGGAACGTCCGTATCTACTGAGTTCAAAACTTATTTATAATTGTTTATCAAAATATATTATTGCAGAAAGTTCAAGAAGATTACGGGCTCCAATGTAAAATAGACAAAAAATGGTTAGTCGTTGTATGGTGATTGTAGATTGGCTGTCTACGAAAATGGGCAAAATTAAAAGTACTATTATTAAAAGCCAAGTGGAGATACTGGCAATTCTGTATGATTTTAGTTGTATCATTTCCCACCGTTCATCCCCCATATAATTCATCTGTTTCTTAGCTTTAAAAATATATAGGCTGAGTGTTACACCTAATGAAACAATAAGAAAAATAAAATTATAGTTTGTTCATTCATATTAGTTCTCCTTCCTATATTCAAAAATTTTGTCGATCGAAACCTCAAATATTTCTGCAATTTTAAATGCTAATTCAAGAGAAGGTGTTTCACAATCCCCCTTTTTTCACCCGAATCTTTATACCATCTTTATACGAATCCATTTCAGCTTAATACAGATTTTATTTGCAATGTCCTACAATAGGGAACAGCAAGGAGGAAAAAAATATGATGGATTTAATTGCACTAGGAATTTTAATTATTTGTTTTGGATGTGTAAAATTATTTGCGAATTTTTGTGAATCGCTGATCAATCCAAAAGAAAAATAGGAGGATATAAAGATGATCGTTCTTGGAATTTTAGTTTTATTACTTGCCGGATATCTTGTGTATGCGCTGATACATCCGGAGAAATTGTGAGAAAAGAGAAAGGACAGCAACAGGAGGAAGAGAGATGTTACAGATTATACTCACACTGGCAATTTTCTTGATACTGGTCATTCCGATGGGAAAATATATGTATCACATTGCCACAAAGCAAAAAACATTTGCGGATAAGATGTTCAATCCGATCGACAATTTTTATATAAAATTTGCGGAATCAAACGAGAAGACATGGGCTGGAAAAAGTACGCGATGTCTTTAGTACTGGCAAATGCAGTAATGGTATTTATCGGTTATTTGATTTTACGATTACAGAATTTGCTGTTTTTAAATCCGAACGGAGCTGATGGAATGGAGGCAAGTCTTTCCTTCAATACGATCATCAGTTTTATGACAAATACAAACCTGCAGCATTATGCAGGAGAAAGCGGTCTTTCTTACGGAAGTCAGTTGTGTGTGATCATTTTTATGATGTTTACCTCAGCTGCCAGCGGTTATGCAGCATGTATGGCATTTTGCCGCGGAGTTTCCGGAAGAAAGATGGGAAACTTTTATGAAGATGTGATCCGCGTAACGACCAGAATCCTGATTCCGTTTTCGTTGTAATCGGTCTTCTTCTGGTAAGTCAGGGAGTGCCGCAGACATTACAGGCAAATGAAACGATACAGACAATCGAAGGAAAGATGCAGGATCTGGCACTTGGACCGGTAGCCGCACTGGAAGCAATCAAGCATCTGGGAACAAACGGAGGTGGATTCTTCGGTGCAAACTCAGCGACACCGTTTGAGAACCCGACTGTTATTTCTAATATAATAGAAACGATTTCCATGATGATACTTCCGGGCTCTTGCGTTGTAGCATTTGGCCATATGATCCATGACAACAGAAAAGAAAAATGCAGCGAGAAAAGCAGTTGCACCAAAACAGTTTGGTAAGCCAATGCTGATGGGAAGACAGGCAGCAGTGATTTTCGGAGCAATGTCCATCCTTTTTGTAGTAGGACTTGTAATCTGCTATTCTGCTGAGATGGCAGGAAATCCGGTGACTCATTCACTGGGACTTGCACAGGCAGGAAATATGGAAGGAAAAGAAACTCGCTTTGGAATCGCGCAGTCTGCATTATTTACAACGGTGACAACATCCTTTACAACAGGAACTGTTAACAACATGCATGATTCACTGACACCGCTTGGCGGTCTTGTTCCAATGCTCCACATGATGCTTAACTGTGTGTTCGGCGGAAAAGGTGTGGGTCTGATGAATATGGTTATGTATGTGATCCTGGCAGTTTTCATCTGTGGCCTGATGGTAGGACGTACACCGGAATATCTGAATAAAAAATTGAAGGCAGAGAGATGAAGCTGGTGGCGCTTGTGATTTTGATTCATCCACTTTTAATTCTTGGATTTTCTGCATTGGGTGTGGCAACACAGGCAGGAACAAGCGGCATTACGAACCCGGGATATCACGGACTGAGTCAGGTTCTGTACGAGTTTGCCTCTTCTGCGGCGAACAATGGTTCCGGATTTGAGGGACTGGCCGACAACAGTGTATTCTGGAATATCACGACCGGGCTGGCAATGTTCTTTGGAAGATATTTTTCCATTGTAGCACAGCTTGCAATCGCAGGATCTCTGCTGGCGAAAAAGAAAGTGAACGAATCAATCGGTTCGCTAAAGACAGATAATGTAACTTTTATGATCATTCTTGTATTTATTGTATACATTTTTGCCGCTCTGACCTTTTTCCCGGCGCTGGCACTTGGACCGGTAGCTGAGCATCTGTCCTTATGGCAGTAGAAAATGAGCGGAAAGGAGAATCCAACATGGCTAAGAAAGATAAGACAAAATTTATTACAAAGGATATTTTAAGATCCTCCATTCTGGGCGCATTTCAGAAACTGGATCTGCGCTACATGATAAAAAATCCGGTCATGTTTGTCGTAGAAATCGGATTTCTGTTCACTCTAATCCTGACAGTGTTTCCAACACTGTTTGGCGGAAGTGAAGAATATCGCGTGTACAACGGAGTTGTAACAGTCGTACTGTTTGTGACCGTGTTATTTGCAAACTTTGCAGAGTCCGTTGCAGAAGGAAGAGGAAAGGCACAGGCAGCTTCTTTGAAAAAGACAAAGCAGGATACAAAAGCAAGACTGCTTCTGGCAAATGGAGAAGAGAAAGTGATCAATGCTTCTGAACTGAAAAAAGGAGATATCGTGCTTGTAAAGACCGGAGAGGTGATTCCGAACGATGGAGAGATCATCGAAGGTGTTGCATCTGTAGATGAATCTGCAATTACGGGAGAATCCGCCCCTGTTACAAGAGAGGCGGGAGGAGATTTTTCCTCTGTGACAGGAGGTACGACAGTTGTTTCTGACTGGTTAAAGATTAAAATCGTGGCAGAACCCGGACAGTCTTTCCTGGATAAAATGATTGCACTGGTAGAGGGCGCATCCAGACAGAAATCTCCGAATGAGATCGCGCTGAACACACTGCTGATCGTGCTGACTTTGATTTTTCTGATCGTGATTGTATCTCTGTACCCGTTTGCACAGTATCTTGGAGTACAGATGCCGATTTCCTGGCTGATTGCTCTGATGGTATGTCTCATCCCGACAACGATCGGCGGTCTGCTTTCAGCTATTGGAATCGCGGGAATGGACCGTGTGACCAGATTCAATGTAATTGCCATGTCCGGAAAAGCAGTTGAGGCATGCGGAGATGTGGACACGATGATTCTTGACAAAACAGGAACCATTACATACGGAAACCGCCTGGCAGCAGAATTTTATCCGGTCAAGGGTGTTGCAAAAGAAGATCTGACAGATTATTGTGTGATGTGTTCTTTGATGGATGCCACCCCGGAAGGAAAATCTACAGTAGAACTGGGAAGAAATTTTGGGTGTGCGATCGACGATGGCGCAGCAGACCAGATGGAATTTGTAGAGTTTACTGCACAGTCTAAGATGAGCGGTGTGAATTTAAAAGACGGAACCAGAGTCAGAAAAGGAGCTTCCGAAGCAATCAAGACTTTTGTGAAAGAAGCAGGCGGAATCATCCCGTCGGATCTGGAAGGGATTGTAACAGAAGTTTCAAATCTTGGAGGAACTCCGCTTGTTGTATGTGTAAACAACAAGATTTTAGGTGTGATCTATTTGAAGGATACAGTAAAACCAGGACTGGTGGAGCGTTTTGAAAGACTTCGCGAAATCGGAATCAAGACAATCATGTGTACCGGTGATAATCCGCTGACAGCAGCAACGATTGCGAAGGAAGCAGGAGTTGACGGTTTTATTGCAGAATGTAAACCGGAAGATAAAATTGAGGCGATCAAAAAAGAGCAGGCAGAAGGAAAAGTGGTTGCCATGACAGGTGACGGTACAAACGATGCTCCGGCGCTGGCACAGGCAGATGTTGGTCTGGCAATGAATTCCGGAACACAGGCGGCCAAAGAAGCAGCAAATATGGTGGATCTGGATTCAGACCCGACAAAGATTCTGGAAGTGGTGGAAATCGGAAAACAGCTTTTGATCACCAGAGGATCTTTGACCACATTTAGTATTGCGAATGATATTGCAAAATATTTTGCCATTATCCCGGCCATGTTTACGATGGTACTTCCACAGATGCAGATCTTGAATATCATGCATCTTTCTACGCCGGCAAGTGCGATCCTTTCTGCTTTGATCTTCAATGCGATCATTATACCGGGACTGATCCCGATTGCGATGAAAGGTGTCAAGTACAGACCGATGAAAGCAGAGAAAATGCTGCTTCGTAATATGGGAATCTACGGACTTGGCGGAATTGTTGTACCGTTTGTAGGAATTAAACTGATCGACCTGCTGGTAGCACCGCTGCTTGCAATGATCGGAATGTAGGAGGAAGCAGACTATGAAAGCATTTGGAAAAACAGTAGGAAAAACAGTTGTTTTCTGTCTTGTTATGATGCTGATGTGTTCATTTGTGTATCCGCTGGCATTGACAGGGGTCAGCCAGCTTACAATGAAGGCAAAGGCAGATGGAAGTAAAGTTGACAAAGATGGGAACCTCACAACAGATACCAAAGAGGCGGTAGGTTCTGCGCTGATCGGACAGGATTTTACAGAGGACTGTTATTTTCAGGGAAGAGTTTCCGCTGTAAATTACAATACTTATACAGAAGAGCAGAAAGAAAGCGGAGAATATGCAGGTGTTGCTTCCGGTTCTTATAACTACGCAAATTCCAATCCGGAATTAAAAGAGCGGATGGAGAAAGATCTGGAGCAGTTCTTAAAAGAGCATCCGGGAGTGAAAGCAGAGGATGTTCCGGCAGAGCTTCTGACAGCTTCCGGTTCCGGTCTGGATCCACATATCAGTCCGGAATCTGCAGAGGTTCAGATCCCGACAGTGGCAAAGAATTCCGGACTCTCTGAGGAGGAAGTAAAAAAGATCGTAGAAGAAAATACAGAAAAGAAAACACTGGGTGTATTTGGAGAAGAACGGGTAAATGTACTTGGATGTAATCTGGATATTGCAGCGGCAATGGGAAAATAGGAGGTTGCTTTGACAGAGGAAAACAGACCTGATCCGGGGCTGCTGTTGAAAAAACTACAGTACGAGGAGAAGGAAAAAGAGAAACAGACAAAGGGAAAACTGAAAATTTTTCTTGGATATGCGGCAGGATCCGGTAAGACATACGCCATGCTGGAAGCTGCCCATGAGGCAAAAAAGCATCAGGTGGATGTAGTGGCAGGTTATATCGAACCGCACGCACGTCCGGATACACAGGCAATGGCAGAGGGGCTGGAAGAAATTCCGCCCCTTATGGTCGATTATAAAGGAATCCAGCTTCGTGAGTTTAATCTGGATGCGGCGCTGGAGCGAAAACCAAAGCTGATCCTGGTGGATGAGCTCGCCCATACCAATGTCCGAGGAAGCCGGAATGAAAAGCGCTATCAGGATGTACGGGAGCTGCTTCGCGCAGGGATCAATGTATATACCACGATGAATATCCAGCATCTGGAAAGCCTCAATGATCTGGTAGGGAATATTACGAATATAGAAGTAAAAGAGCGTGTTCCTGACAGTGTGTTTGATCAGGCAGATCAGGTAGAGGTGATAGATATTGAGCCGGAAGACCTGATCGAGCGTATGAAAGAAGGAAAGATCTACGGTCCGGTGCAGGCAGAACGGGCGCTGGAGAATTTTTTCCGAAGAGAAAAGCTGGTGGCACTGCGAGAAATTGCACTTCGAAGAAGTGCGGACCGGGTGAACCGGATTGCGGAGGAAGAGAGAAATATTCTGGGAAATACCGGCTATCATACCGGAGAACATATACTGGCATGTATTTCCGCTGCGCCATCCAGCGCCAAGGTGATCCGTACAGCAGCCAGACTTTCCTATGCTTTTCATGCCCAGTTTACGGCACTTTATGTGGAAACACCTGCCATGCAGGAAGCGGGAGAGAAGACGAAACAAACCTTAAAAAGCCATCTGGAACTGGCAAAGGCGCTGGGAGCAAAAATCGTAACGGTGTATGGTGAGGATGCAGCGTATCAGATTGCGGAATACGCGATCGTGAGCAATGTCTCTAAAGTGGTCATGGGAAGAACAAACCACAGGGGAATCTGGCGCAGGCCTAGGATCGAAGTGATGGAGAAGCTGACCCATATGGCGCCCAATATTGATGTCTATATTATTCCGGATATCCGGAAGGCAACGCATAAAAGAGAGGTGCAGATCCAAAGGCGCAGAAAAACGAGCTGGAAAAACGTGTTTCTGGATCTGGCTGAAATTACAGGAGTGATGGCAGTTGCAACACTTGCAGCTTACGTGCTGTGGCTTTTCAGACTGCCGGAATCCAACATTATCATGATTTATATTCTGGGGATTCTGCTGTCCTCTTATATTGCAAATAAGAAAATTTATGCGCTGTATTCTTCTTTGATCAGTGTGTTTGCTATTTAATTTTTTCTTTACGGAACCATATTTTCAGTCTGAAGGCATATGACAAAGGATATCCGACTACGTTTGTGATGTTGTTTCTGGTGGGATTGTTCACAGCGACACTGACAAGGAGACTGAAACAGCAGAGCAGAGAAAGTGCCAAAAAGGCATATCGGACGGAGATTCTGCTCGAGAACAGTCAGAAGCTTCGAAGATGTAAATCGAAACAGGAAGTGTGGACTCAGGTGGCCGGGCAGGCAGGAAAGCTTTTAAATCTGTCTCTGATCATTTATCCGATGGAAGGATCTCGGATGTCAGATACGCCGCTTTTGTTTCCAAGAAAAGGGATGGATATGCTGCATCTGAAAACTTGTATCAACCGGCAGGAGCTGGCAGTGGCACAGTGGGTGGCGGCGAATCATCATCGTGCGGGAGCATGTACGCACACACTGCCTGACGCCAAAGCCATGTATCTTCCGATCCAGGATGCAAGAGACGTCAAAGGTGTGATGGGAATCCTTCTGGAGGAAAGGCGGCCGATCCAGGAGTTTGAATACGGACTTTTAATCGCGATGCTCAATGAAACAGGAGTAAAGCTGCAGGATACATTTCTGGAATGAAAAGAGTGACTTACCTCCATAAATGTGATAAAGTTAGAGTGTTGTCAAAAAGACAGCAGAATCTAATGAAAGACAATGGAGTTAGCATATGAACCTGTTAAATATTGAACATATCAGTAAAATATATGGAGAAAAATAATTTTTGATGACGCGTCTTTTGGAGTGCAGGAGGGAGACAAGATTGGGATCGTTGGGATCAACGGGACCGGCAAGACGACTCTTCTGCGGATGATCGCGGGAACAGAGGTGCCGGATGATGGACAGATCATCCGGCAGAATGGCATGAAGATTGCCCATCTGACTCAGAATCCCGTATTTCCGGAAGGCGCGACTATTTTATCTTATGTGCAGAGTGTGGCAGAAGATATGGAGTGGAGAGTACAGAGCAATCTGAATACACTCGGAATCACAGATCATACAATGAAGATTGAGCATCTTTCCGGCGGACAGAAGAGAAGAGTGGCAATGGCAAAGGTTCTGGCAGAGGACTTTGATCTGCTTCTTCTGGACGAGCCCACCAATCATCTGGATGGAGAAATGATCTCCTGGCTGGAAGGGTATCTGCGGGCATACCGTGGAACGGTCATTATGGTCACACATGACCGCTATTTTCTGGATCAGGTCACAAACCGGATTCTGGAGATCAGCCATGGAAAGATGTACAGCTATGATGCCAATTACACAACGTTCCTGGAACTGAAAGCCCAGAGGGAGGAGATGGAACTGGCATCCGAGCGAAAACGGCAGAGCATCCTGCGTATGGAGCTGGAATGGGCAAAACGAGGATGCCGGGCAAGAACAACGAAGCAGAAAGCACGTCTGGAGCGTCTGGAAAGTCTGAAAAACGGCAGTGCTCCGGTGACAGATGATACGATCACGCTGGATTCGGTAGAAACCCGCATGGGAAAGAAGACGATGGAGCTTCACCATGTCAGTAAATCATATGGGGAAAAGGTACTGGTCAGAGATTTTTCTTATACAGTACTCAAAAATCAAAAGCTTGGAATCATCGGACCAAACGGCTGTGGAAAATCGACCCTGATCAAAATGATGGCGGGGCTGGTTCAGCCGGATTCCGGGACGATTGAAGTGGGAGAGACTGTCAAGATCGGATATTTTGCACAGGAAGAACAGGAGATGGATGACAGCCAGAGAGTCATTGACTATGTCAAAGAGATCGGCGAATATATTGTCACCAGAGATGGCAGAATCAGCGCATCGCAGCTTCTGGAGCGGTTTTTGTTTACTCCGGATATGCAATATGCGCCGATCGGGAAATTGTCGGGAGGAGAGAAAAGAAGACTGTATCTTCTGGGGATTCTGGCACAGAATATCAATCTGCTTCTGATCGATGAAGCGGGAAACTATCTGGATATTCCGACACTGACGATTCTGGAAGATTATCTGAATTCCTTTCAGGGGATTGTGATCACGATTTCCCATGACCGCTACTTTTTGGATAATGTGGTAGATCGGATTTTTGAGTTTGACGGAAACGGACATCTGCAGCAGTATGAGGGCGGATATACGGATTATCTGGAAGCGAAAAAGAAAAGAGCATCGCATGCAGTGCAGCCGGAAGAAAAGCCAGAGATGACAAAGTCCAAAAATACTGCAAAAACATGGAAACAGAACAGTCCGGTAAAATTAAAATTCTCATTTAAAGAAGCACGGGAATACGAGACAATCGATGATGATATTGCATCTCTGGAGGAACAGTTGGAGAAACTGGAGCAGGATATTCTGAAAAATGCAACAAACTCGGTAAAACTTTCCGAACTGGTACAGCAAAAAGAGGAAACACAGGCAGCGTTAGATGAAAAAATGGAACGCTGGGTTTATCTTAGCGACCTGGCAGAAAAGATCGAGAGCCAGAAAAACGGACAGCCTGTTTGAAAAAAGTAAAGAAAAATGGAAAATTGTTGTTTTTTGAAAAACAGGACAATGATAAGCTAATATACGAACAGAAAAAGGTACATGTATTTATGTTGTATTTTATTGACGTAAACCAAGGAAAGGAATATACTAATCCTTGCAGAAGGGAAATTGAAAAATATGGAGGTAAACGATATGAAAAAGCCTGTTTTAGTGATTATGGCAGCAGGAATGGGAAGCAGATATGGAGGGTTGAAACAGATTGACCCGGTAGATGAAGATGGACATATTATCATTGATTTTTCAATTTATGATGCAAAAAGAGCAGGATTTGAAAAAGTTGTCTTCATTATCAGAAGAGAGCACGAAGAAGACTTTAGAAAGAGTATCGGGGACAGAGTCAGCAAGTTCATGGAAGTAGAATATGTATACCAGGAACTGGAGAACCTGCCGGAAGGATTTTCTGTACCGGAAGGAAGAACGAAGCCTTTTGGAACAGGACATGCGATTTTGAGTTGTAAAGATGTAGTGGATGGTCCGTTTGCCGTGATCAATGCAGATGATTACTATGGAGTCAATGCATATAAGATGATCTATGACTATCTTTCATCAGGAGAAGACAATGAGAAGTACCGTTATGCAATGGTTGGATATATGCTGAGTAATACGCTGACAGAGAACGGATATGTTTCCCGTGGAATCTGTGACACAGATGAGAATCAGTGCCTGACAGGTATTACAGAGCGTACACACATCGAGAAGACAAAAGACGGAGCAGCATTTACAGAGGATGATGGCAAGACATGGGTTCCTGTAGCATTGGATACGACAGTTTCCATGAACCTGTTTGGATTTACTGAGAGTATGTTAAAGGAACTGGAGAGCAGATTTTCCGCATTTTTGACAGAGAATCTGGAGAAGAATCCGATGAAATGCGAATACTTTCTTCCGGCAGTCGTAGGCGATCTGATCGGAGAAGGAAAAGCCGAAGTAAAAGTGCTCAAATCAGCAGACAGATGGTATGGAGTTACATATAAAGAAGATAAAGAAACAGTTGTGAATGCAATCCGCAGTATGAAAGAGGAAGGAATCTATCCGAAAAATCTGTGGAAATAAATAATTGCAGGAAAAGCAGAATCAGAAAGGAGTCAGATCATGGCAATTTTAGTAGCAGGCGGAGCCGGATATATCGGCAGCCACACATGTGTGGAACTTTTGGAACGTGGATATGAGGTAGTAGTAGTAGACAATCTTTACAATTCCAGTGAAGTTGCGCTGGAAAGAGTGCAGGAGATCACTGGAAAAACTTTGAAATTTTACAAAGGAGATATTTTAAACAGAGAAGATCTGGAGCCGATCTTTGAAAATGAAGAGATCGAGGCAGTGATCAACTTTGCAGGACTCAAAGCAGTCGGAGAATCTGTAGAAAAGCCTTGGGAATACTATCACAACAACATTACAGGAACATTGATTCTTTGTGATGTGATGAGAAAACACGGATGCAAGAACATGATCTTCAGTTCTTCCGCAACAGTATACGGAGATCCGGCAGAGATCCCGATCACAGAAAAGTGTCCGAAAGGAGAAATCACCAACCCATACGGACGTACAAAAGGAATGTTGGAGCAGATTCTGACAGATCTTCACACAGGAGATCCGGAGTGGAATATTATGCTGCTTCGTTACTTTAACCCGATCGGGGCACACAAATCCGGAAAGATTGGAGAAGATCCGAAAGGAATCCCGAACAATCTGGTGCCATATATTGCACAGGTTGCAGTTGGAAAACTGGATCGTCTGGGAGTGTTTGGCGATGACTACAATACACCGGATGGAACAGGTGTCAGAGATTATATCCATGTAGTCGATCTGGCGATCGGTCATGTAAAAGCGATCGAGAGAATGAAGAAAGCGAAAGGTGTTCACATTTACAACCTGGGAACAGGCGTTGGATACAGCGTACTGGATGTCGTGAAAGCATACGAAAAAGCATGCGGCAAGGAGATTCCGTATGAAATCAAACCTCGCCGTGCCGGTGATATTGCAACATGCTACTGTGATGCTGCAAAAGCGAAGGAAGAGCTTGGATGGGTGGCAGAACGCGGAATTGAAGAGATGTGTGAAGATTCCTGGAGATGGCAGTCTGCAAATCCGGATGGATACAGATCATAAAGCAAGATAAGAGAAGGAAGATGTACTGTGTGTGGTGCATCTTCCTTTTTCGATTACTTTTTGTTGGCCCGGTAGTCAGATGCCAGAATTCCATATACACAGGCATCTACAATTCCTTTGTTATTCCAGTCGGCTTGTCTTAAAGTGCCCTCATAAATCAGGCCGCATTTTTGCATGACTTTTCCGGAATTTGGATTTTGGGGATCGTGCCAGGTTTCAATTCGGTTTACTTTTACTTCTTCAAAAAGAAAGGCAATGACTGCTGTAAAGGCTTCGCTTGTAAATCCGCAGTGCCACCAGCGGCTGCCAAGGCAGTATCCGATATGAACTTTTTCTGTTTTTTCATTTAGTTCAATTACAGAAATGGTACCGATAGGTTCGCCGATTTCTTTTGGAATAATGGCCCATTGGTAAAAGTCTGGTTTTTCGTACTCCAAAAGCCAACTTTCCAGAACTCGTTTGGTGATGTCAATGCTTTTGTGCGTTGGCCATCTTAAAAATTCGGTTACTTTTTCGTCACTGGTCCAGTTATGAAAGATCGCAGAAAGATCATCCGCAGTAAACTTTCTTAAAATCAGTCGTTCTGTCTCAATGGTTTTTGTTCCTTGATGCTCCATATATAAGTCCTCCTTCGCGTATCAATTCTGCTGTTTTTGTTTCGAGCAGTATACCATAAAAGGTGCTGATTTTAAAGGGAAATATTTTGGATATAGTTGCCTGGATATAGAAGAAACAAGTATAATAAAAGAATGGAAGTGTTGCCGGAATGGTTTGGGCTTCCTGAATCCAGATATGTGATGAATATTTGAAGGAGGAATCAGGGTGAAGGACTGGTTTACGGTAGAAAAAATTGATGAAGATACATATGCAATTAGTGAATATCAGCACTGGGAAGAAACACATTGTTATCTGTTGTGTGGCACGAAAAGAGCACTTCTGATTGATACAGGTTTGGGAGTGGCTAATATCAAAGAAGTTGTTGATAAATTGACAATGCTTCCAATCTTTGTTGTAACGACTCATGTTCACTGGGATCATATAGGAGGATATCAATATTTTGAAAATATTGGCGTCCACATTTTGGAGAAAGATTGGATATCAGAGAAATTTCCGATATCGCTGCAGCAGGTGAAAAGGAATCTGACCTGCCGGGAGTGTCAGTTTCCAGAAGAATTTGATTTGGAAAAGTATCAGTTATTTCAAGGAGATGTGCAGAGTACGTTTTCTGATGGGGAAATTTTCAATCTGGGAGAACGAACGGTGCAAGTTGTTCATACCCCGGGACATTCACCGGGACATCACAGCTTTTCGATTTCAACAGATTTGGCAGACAGGATTGAAAGTGCATGCAGAAAATTAGACAAAGAAAAGAAGTGGAAACAGGGAAGCGGAATCTTTGATTTTGGAGATTTTAAAATTCATCTTTAATAAAATACAAAAAGGAGAAGCGTAGATGATCATTGAAGGAAATGAAAAAGAAAAGGCAGCCATGGCAGAATTTCATAAGGGCAACCGAAAGGAAGGGCTTCGATTACAGGAGGAGTTTGCTGCAGCCTTTCGAGAAGAATATAAAGAGAAAGATCACTGTCCGTGTAAAAAGGCCTGCCGTTATCATGGAAACTGTAAAGAGTGCGTGGCAATTCACAGGGCACACCAGGAGCATGTTCCCAATTGCATGAGAGAATTGATCAACAAGAAACTCAAAGGATTGTCAGAACTGACGGAGCATACGATCGCATATGAAATTGAACCTCCGAAAGAGATATTGAGGAAGGAAGCTCAATAAAACAAATTGATAGAGGCACTTTTACACTTTATCGAAAAAAAGCTTGACAACGGAAGTGCGCTTTGCTAATATAATAAAAAACAGAACGCACTCGGTTTTTAAAAGAAGGTGGGAAACAAAGTATGAGAAAACAGGTTTATTCTCTTTTGGTCGATAACAATCCGGGTGTTCTGAGCAGAATTGCAGGTCTGTTCAGCCGAAGAGGATACAGTATCGACAGTATTACAGCCGGAACGACGGCAGATCCGAGATTTACCAGAATTACAGTGGTGGCATCCGGAGACGAGCTGATTTTATCGCAGATTGAAAATCAGGTCAGAAAACTGGAAGATGTCATTGAGATCAAGCTGTTAAAGGATGGAGAATCTGTATTTCGCGAACTGATTATGATAAAGGTTCGCGTGACAGCAGCACAGAGAGGTGAGATCAATTCCATTGCGGATATTTTCCGTGCGAAGATCGTGGATGTACAGGAGGAGTCCATGATCATCGAACTGACAGGGACACAGTCCAAACTGGAAGGCTTTATGAACCTTCTGAAAGGGTATGAGATTCTGGAACTGGCAAGAACCGGTATCACAGGATTGTCCAGAGGCTGTGAAGATGTTACATATATTGGCTAGATGAAAACAGTATGCTAAAGGCAGGAGCCTTTAACTATAAAAACAGAAAACTGCGGCAGTGCAGAAAATTTAGGAGGAATGAAAAATGGCAGCAAAACTTTATTATCAGGAAGATTGTAACCTTTCCGTATTAGAGGGACAGACAATTGCGATTATCGGATATGGAAGTCAGGGACACGCACATGCATTGAATTTAAAGGAATCCGGATGCAACGTCATCATCGGACTTTACGAAGGCAGCAAATCCTGGGCAAAAGCAGAAGCACAGGGATTTGAAGTATTTACAGCAGCAGAGGCAGCGAAAAAAGCAGATGTGATCATGATTCTGATCAATGATGAAAAACAGGCTGCAATGTATAAAAATGATATTGAGCCGAACCTGGAAGAAGGAAACATGCTGATGTTTGCACATGGTTTTGCGATCCATTTCGGACAGATCGTACCTCCTGCAAATGTAGATGTTACGATGATCGCGCCAAAAGCACCGGGACATACAGTAAGAAGTGAATATCAGGCAGGTAAGGGAACTCCTTGTCTGGTAGCAGTAGAGCAGGATTACACAGGAAAAGCACTGGATCGTGCACTTGCATATGGTCTTGCGATCGGTGGAGCAAGAGCAGGACTTCTGGAGACAGATTTCAGAACAGAGACAGAGACAGACCTTTTCGGAGAGCAGGCAGTACTTTGCGGTGGTGTATGCGCATTGATGCAGGCAGGATTCGAGACACTGTGTGAAGCGGGATACGATCCAAGAAATGCATACTTTGAGTGTATCCATGAGATGAAACTGATCGTAGATCTGATCTATCAGTCCGGATTTGCAGGAATGAGATACTCTATTTCCAATACAGCAGAATATGGTGATTACATTACAGGACCAAAGATCATCACAGAAGATACAAAGAAAGCAATGAAAAAAATTCTTTCCGATATTCAGGATGGAACATTTGCAAAAGACTTCCTGCTTGATATGTCACCAGCCGGTGGTCAGGCACACTTCAGAGCAATGAGAAAACTGGCATCTGAACATCCATCAGAAAAAGTAGGAGCAGAAATCAGAAAACTCTACAGCTGGAGTGATGAAGATAAACTGATCAACAACTAAGGACAGTGAAAGGCGGAAAGCTGCTCACCCCAATAAGAACAGCCAGATATTGTGCTTGCACAAGTATCTGGCTGTTCTTGTTGAGCAGTCGGCGTGAGGAGGCGTGCAAAAGGAATACTATGGAAAGAGAAAATGATTTCAGTCAGGGAAGCATTGCAAAGAATATTTTAAATCTTGCAGTTCCCATGACGCTGGCACAACTGATCAATGTCCTGTACAGTGTGGTAGACAGAGTCTATATCGGACACTTACAGGGCGTATCTGCGAATGCACTGACGGGAATTGGTCTGGCACTTCCGATTATTACAATCATCACGGCATTTGCTAATTTATTTGGAATGGGAGGAGCACCCCTTTGTTCCATTGCAAGAGGCAGCCATGAAGAAGAAAAGGCAGAGAAGGTGATGGGAAATTCGTTTTCGATGCTTCTTTTCACAGGGGGACTTCTGATGGGAATCTGTCTTATATTCCGAAAAACGCTGTTGTATCTGTTTGGAGCGAGCAGTGCGACATTTCCGTATGCAAACGCATACATCAGTATCTATCTGTGCGGAACCGTGTTTGTCATGATCAGTCTGGGGATGAATCAGTTCATCAATTCTCAGGGATTTGGGAAAATCGGAATGCTCACGGTAATGCTTGGCGCATTTACCAATATTGTGCTGGATCCGATCCTGATTTTCGGACTGGATATGGGAGTACAGGGAGCAGCTCTTGCAACGGTGATCTCCCAGGGATTATCTGCAGCCTGGGTGATGAAGTTTCTGACAGGGAAGAAAGCGATTCTTCGACTCTCCAAAAGAGCAATGCATCTGGAGTGGAAGCTTGTAAAAGAAATCATCTTTCTGGGAACATCGGGATTTGTGATGTCTGTTACAAACGGGTTTGTACAGATTGTGTGTAATGCAACGCTCTAGAGGTACGGGGGTGATATTTACGTTGGGATTATGACAGTGATCAACTCGGTGCGGGAAATTGTGACAATGCCGGTGACAGGACTGACGGCGGCATCGCAGCCTGTGATTGGATATAATTACGGGGCAGGGTGTTATCAGAGAGTAAAATCTGCAATCCGTTTTACGGCGGTCGGATGTATTGTTTTTACAACGGTTGTCTGGGCAGTGTTATTTTTAGAACCTCGTTTCTTTCTTCAGATGTTTACCAAAGAACCGGGAATTTTGCAGTACGGTGTTTCTGCCATGCGGATCTATTTTTGTGGAATCTTTATGATGGCGCTGCAGTTTGCGGGACAGTCTACAGCGGTTGCGTTAAACCGTGCGAAACAGGCCGTCTTTTTTTCTCTGTTTCGAAAGGTCATCATTGTCATTCCGTTGACCATGCTGCTTCCAATGATCGGAAATCTGGGGACAGATGGAGTGTTTTGGGCAGAACCGATTTCCAATGTTATTGGCGGTACGGCATGTTTTGTAACCATGTTGCTTACAATCTGGCCAAAGCTGAGAGAAGGAAGTTGCTGTTCGCAGTAACAGAAAAAATCGATAATATGGCAAAAAAGAAATTGACAATCAAAGGGACACTGACTATAATGAATTTATATCAGGTGTGTAACTGTACGGCAGGCATTAACCTTACATGGACTTTATTTTAGATGTTTATGTGGGTTGGTGTCTTTTTTGTTTTTCTCTGGAAATAGGATGCACGGGCATGAAATCTGAAATACTATCCATCAAGATCAAATGCATCAAAAACAGAGAAAAGGAGAAGTGGAAAATGAAAGACAAGATTTTTGGTGTTTTACAGCGAATCGGAAGATCCTTTATGCTTCCGATCGCGATTCTTCCGGTAGCAGGTCTGCTGCTGGGAATTGGAAGTTCTTTTACGAATGAGACAACCATTGCAACGTATGGATTTCAAAAGATATTGGGAGACGGTACAGTGCTCCATGCACTTCTTACGATCATGAACAAGGTCGGAAGTGCGGTGTTCGATAATCTGCCGCTGATTTTCGCGGTAGGTGTAGCGATCGGAATGGCGAAAAAGGAGAAAGAAGTATCTGCACTGTCTGCACTGATTGCATATTTTGTAATGAATGTAGCGATCAATGGTATGCTTGTAGTAAACGGAGAAATCACGGCAGACGGAGAAATCGCAAAAAATGTGCTGGAAGGAACCGTTGCTTCTGTCTGCGGGATACAGTCTCTTCAGATGGGAGTATTCGGCGGTATTATCGTAGGGCTTGGTGTTGCGGCGCTGCATAATCGGTTTCACAAGATCGTGCTCCCGAACGCATTGTCATTTTTCGGCGGTTCCCGGTTTGTGCCGATCATTTCTACAATTGTATACATGTTTGTAGGTATCGGAATGTACTTTATCTGGCCTCCGGTCCAGAATGGAATTTACGCTTTGGGTGGTCTGGTCACAGGAAGCGGATATGTGGGAACGTTGATTTTCGGTATTATCAAACGTGCGCTGATCCCATTTGGACTGCATCATGTATTTTATATGCCGTTCTGGCAGACTGCCGTGGGAGGCAGCATGGAAGTTGCCGGACAGATGGTACAGGGAGGTCAGAATATCTTCTTTGCCCAGCTGGCGGATTCAGCCAATGTAGTGCATTTCAGCGCAGATGCGACCAGATATTTTTCCGGTGAGTTTATCTTTATGATCTTTGGACTTCCGGGTGCAGCTCTTGCAATGTACCGCTGTGCAAAGTCGGAAAAGAAAAAAGCGGCAGGTGGATTGTTGCTTTCCGCAGCATTGGCTTGTATGCTTACAGGTATCACAGAGCCATTAGAGTTTTCCTTCCTGTTTGTAGCACCGGCATTGTTTGCTGTTCAGGTTGTACTGGCAGGTTCGGCTTATATGATCGCGCATATGCTGAATATCGCAGTAGGACTGACATTCTCCGGTGGATTTTTGGATTTCTTCCTGTTTGGTATTTTGCAGGGAAATGAGAAGACAAGCTGGATGCGGGTGATTCCGGTGGGAATTATTTACTTTATTTTGTATTATGTGATTTTTACGTTCCTGATCAAAAAATTTGATTTTAAGACACCGGGACGTGAAGACGATGATACAGCGACAAAGCTGTATACAAAAGCAGATGTCAATGCAAGAAAAGAAAGCAGTAAAAAAGGAGATGCAGGAGCAGCTGCAGATCCTGTCAGTGCTATGATTACAGAAGGTCTTGGTGGAAAGAGCAATATCAGTGATGTGGATTGCTGTGCCACAAGACTTCGTATCACAGTAAAGGATGCAGGAAAGGTAAAAGATGAGATCCTCAAGCAGACAGGATCCAGAGGAATTGTAAAAAAAGGCCAGGGAGTACAGGTAATCTATGGGCCGCATGTAACTGTGATCAAAGCGAATCTGGAGGACTATCTGGAAACCGCAGAAGATATGCCTCTGGGAGAAACAACTGCTTTCGCAGAAGAAGCAGCTTCTGAACCGGAAGAGGTGCAGACTACAAGTTCAAAAGAGCAGGATTCAGAGAAAAAAGTAAAGGAAACTGTGATCATATCCAGCCCGATTACGGGAAATGCAGTGGAGCTTTCAGAGGTTCCGGATGAGGGATTTGCCGGAAAAATGATGGGAGACGGAGCAGCAGTAATTCCGACAGACGGGATGATCCTTGCGCCGGAAGACGGTGAGGTTGTGTTTGTGTTTGAGACCAAGCATGCGCTGGGATTCCAGACAGATTCCCAAATGGCACTTCTGCTGCATATCGGAATCGATACAGTGGCACTGAACGGACAGGGATTTGAAGTTTTTGTGGAAAACGGACAGAAAGTGAAAAAAGGGGAGCCGTTGATGAAAATCGATATTTCCTATCTGAAAGAACATGCACCGTCTCTTTGTTCACCGGTTCTGTGTACAGAATTAGGAGACAATCAGAAGGTTCGTCTTTTGAAAGAAGGAGAGATAAAGGCGGGAGAACCATTGTTTGCCGTGGATGTTTATGAAGCATAGTATTGATTGCGGAAAATGTTACTGTCCGCATCAATCACCAACCGAAAATAAAAAATGAGCGGACCGTTCAGGTCCGCTTTACTTTTTGGCAATATTTTGATACCCTGTTATCAGAAAACAAAAACCGGGGGAATGTCATGTACAGAGTAAGTAAAGTGTTGAATAACAATGGCGTGATCGCGATTAATATGGAAGAAAATATAGAATATGTGCTGCTGGGAAAAGGAATTGGTTTTGGGAAAAAAATCAGCCAGAGATTTGAAGCGCCGGATAACTGCACCCGGTATTCTTTGAAAGAAGATACGGAACGGGGGAGTGCAAAAGAACTGGCAAAAAGCATTTCTCCGGAATATCTGGAGATCGCAGATGAAATTCTGCAAAAAGCAGAGATGAAATTTGGCACGATTGACAGGAGAATCCTGTTTCCGCTGGCAGATCATATTTCTTTTGCAGCAGATCGTATCTTAAGTGGGGAACAGATCAGTAATCCATTGACAGAGGACATCAGGGTATTGTTCCACAGCGAGTATGAGGTTGCATCCCAATTAAAAGAAATTCTTCAGAAAAGACTGGGAATTGAGATTGATGCACATGAAATCGGATATGTAGCGCTTCATATTCACTCAGCAATCGAGGATGAGAGTGTATCGGCAGCAATGCAGATGGCAGGAGCAATCCGGGAATGTGTGCAGGTTCTGGAGCGGGAAAGTGGAAAAAAGATCGATGTCATGTCTCTTGCATATAACCGTCTGATGAATCATGTGAAATACATGGTTATGCGGGCAGTGCGGGGAGAGAGCATCAAGTTGGATATGAATGAATATATGGAAGAAAAACATCCGGAGTCATTTGCGCTGGCAGCAGCGATCTGTGAAAAAATTGAACGCGGCTGCAAGATCAGGCTGGAAAAAATGGAAGTCGGTTACCTGGCAATGCATATTGAACGTGTCTACCTGGATACATTAGGCGCGCAGAATGAAGAATAAAACGAAATATTCAGAATTTAATGAAAAATCAAATGAAATATGCTAAAATAATGTCATAACTTACACGAAAATCTTTCAATGAGAGGAGTGGATACTATGACAGAAGAATTTGTAAACCTTCGTTCCAGAAAAAATCCGAAAGCACGTATCAAATTGATGGGTGGACATTTTGCGACGATGAATTCGCACGTGAACACGTATATTGATATGTCTACTGTCAAGACACGGCATAATAATGCAAGAGAGACGGCAGCTACATTGGCAGAAGAGTACAAAACCGGTACTATGGTAGAAACCATCGTATGTCTGAAAAATACAGAAGTGATCGGCGCATTTATGGCAGAACATCTGGCGGATACAGGCAGGATTTCCATGAGTGCAGGAAATAATATTTCGGTTGTGACACCGGAGTTTGATACCATGGGACAGATACTGTTTCGGGACAGTAACCAGCGTATGATCGAAGGGAAGCAGGTACTGATCCTGACAGATTCTGTGACGACCGGTGCTTTGCTTGCAAAAGCCGTGGAAGCAGTGCTGTATTACGGTGGACGTGTATGTGGTATCTGTGCAGTATTCAGTGCGGTCAACCGGGCAGCAGGTATGGATGTCAGGTCAATCTTTACGGTTTCTGATCTGCCGGATTATAAAGGATATGCAGCCAAAGACTGCCCGCTGTGCAGGGAGGGGCAGAAACTGGATGGAATTGTCAATACATTCGGTCTTGTAAAATTCTGATCTGCTTCAGAATGCGGGAGCATAAACAAAAAGACATTCGCCATGACGGTAGCGGATGTCTTTTTATGATTCATATTTATATCAAAAATTAAGCAATTCCGTTTACAGCTTTTGTAAGACGGGAAATCTTTCTGGAAACAGTTTTTTTGTGGTAAACACCTTTGCTTCCTGCTTTGCTGATCTCTCCGATTGCTGCTTTGAGAGCTGTTTTTGCAGCTTCCATATCTTTCTGAGCAACTGCAGCTTCTACTTTCTTTACAGAAGTCTTTACTCTTGATTTGATTGCTTTGTTTTTAGCAGCTTTTGTTTCGTTAACTAAAATTCTTTTTTTAGCAGATTTAATGTTAGCCAATCTGTACACCTCCAAATAGTATGAAATATTTTCAAATAGTGAATTCATAATCCCGCCAGACTCGGACACGGACGTTCTAACGGAACATACTCATTTATTTTATTCCAACTGGTCAGGGTTGTCAATACATATTTCTCAAATTATTGGAAATATTATCGGCAAATGGAGAAAAAGCGAGGTTGAGCGAAAATGTTGGAAAAGTATAGTGTTCGTACAGATTTGGCACTGGAGGAAAAGGAGCGTTTTGAGTCGGATCATGTCGAGATACAGGGAGTGATTCTGGAGGAGGACTATGATAAGGAAAAAGAAATCCGGATCACCCGGGTAAAGATTGAGACGGAAAAAGGTGCAAAAGCAATGGGGAAACCGGTGGGTACCTACATTACATTAGAAGCGCCGAATATGGCAGTGCCGGACACAGACTACCATAGAGAGGTTTCAGAGAAAATTGCGGGATTTGTGCAGGAGCTCTTAAAAGCGCAGAATGTAAAAACAGAAGAACTTTCCGTTCTGATTGTAGGGCTCGGAAACCGTCAGGTGACACCGGATGCGCTTGGTCCTTATGTGACAGACAATCTGTGTGCGACAAGGCATATTGTCAAGGAGTACGGAAAATATGCGATGGGAATGCAGCATGTGAATCTGGTCAGCACACTGGCTCCGGGTGTGATGGGACAGACGGGAATGGAAACTGTAGAGGTGGTCCGTGGTGTGGTAAAAGAAACGAAACCGGATCTTGTGATTGCAGTGGATGCGCTGGCAGCAAGAAACAGTCGGAGATTAAACCGTACGATCCAGATCGCAGATACCGGAATCCATCCGGGTTCCGGAGTGGGAAATCACAGAAACGGAATTACCAGAGAATCCATCGGAGTTCCGGTGATCGGGATCGGAGTTCCGACAGTTGTGGATGCGGCAACCATTGTCAATGATACGATGGAGAACCTGATTTTGGCGCTGGAATCTTCTGAGGCATTAAAAAGTGTGGGGGAAGTGCTCCGTTCTTACAATGCGGCAGAAAAGTATGAACTGATCAAAGAACTGATCGCTCCGCATTTAAACGGGATGTTTGTGACGCCAAAAGACGTGGATGAAATGGTGAAACAGATCAGCTATACGATTTCGGAAGGTTTAAATCTGCTTTTTTCTAACGCAGAAGAGTCATAAAAGGAAAATTTGTCTCATATAAATACCCCAGGTGTGTTGGCAGAAATCGTGCAAAGGACTGGTGTGGATATGAAGAGAGAACAAAGCCGGGCATGGATGCTGATGGCAGTGCTTGTGCTTCTGGCGGCCCTGATCGGAGGAAAAGAATTTTGGAGGGCATTCAGATATGAAAGCAGGCAGGTGTTACAGGAGTATACGGAAAAGATGTACATGCCCGGGGTGGCCTATCAGAGAGCGGATGAGACCAGAAGTTCGAAAGACTGGTTTCGGGAAAAAGCACTTTCCTGGCTGCCTTTGGTAAAATATGTTTCTGACAGGGAGAATCTGGAGCAGGAAGTGGAGGATGAGGAGACGCTGGCGAAAATACTGGAGAAGCAGGCCAACGATGAAAGCGTTGTGGATGCAGATGGGAATCTGGTGGGAGAGAGCAAGACTGCGGAAGTGCCGGCAAATCTGGGGGAGAACAAATCTTCCATCGATATGTCGATTGAAAGACTGCGGGACTTTGACTATCTTTTGAGCAATTTTTATACGGTAGACAGTTCTACGATGATCGGACCGGAGCAGTTGAATGCAGATGATCTTCTTGGAAGGAGCATGAAGATCGACCGGAAGCAGAAGGGGCCGAAAATTTTAATTTTTCACACCCATTCCCAGGAAGAATTTGCAGATTCCATTCCCGGTGACCCCTCTACCAGTATTGTAGGAATCGGGGATTATCTGACAGAACTTTTGAATCAGAAAGGAATTGAAACAATTCATGATAAAGGTGTCTATGACATCATCAACGGACAGCTGGACAGAAGCAACGCGTATGAGTATGCAGAGGCAGGTGTGCGCCCGATTCTGGAAGCAAATCCGACCATTGAGGTAGCCATTGATCTGCACAGAGATGGTGTGGCAGAGGGGACACATCTTGTGACCGAGGTGAATGGAAAGCCGACAGCGAAGATCATGTATTTTAACGGACTGAGCAGAACACGGGCAAACGGAGATATCACCTATCTGCCAAATCCGTACATTCAGGATAATCTTGCCTTTTCTCTTCAGATGGAACTGGCATCTGAGAGGATGTTTCCCGGATTTGCCAGACACATTTATCTGCGTGCGTACCGCTATAATCTGCATCTGCTTCCAAAATCTCTTCTGATCGAGGCAGGGGCCCAGACCAATACGGTGCAGGAGATGAAAAACGCCATGGAAGTACTGGCGGAGACGTTGTGTCAGGTGATCGGATAAGAACGTACTTTCGAAAAAAGTGTTTGAAAAAAGAAGGAAAACATGATATTCTGAACGTTAGCGACAAATGGAAGAAGTTTGTATTAGGAGAGAAAATATGGGAAAAAGCAATACATATGATGCGGACAGTATTTCTGTTCTGGAAGGGTTGGAGGCTGTACGCAAAAGACCTGGAATGTATATTGGAAGTGTCTCGACAAAAGGACTCAACCATCTGATCTATGAGATTGTGGACAATGCAGTGGATGAGCATCTGGCGGGATTTTGTAAAAATATTCATGTGACACTGGAAAAGGACGGTTCTGCTACGGTGGAGGATGACGGACGAGGCGTTCCGGTGGGGATGCATCAGAAAGGAATCTCTGCGGCACGTCTTGTATATACGACATTGCATGCAGGCGGAAAATTTGACGATAGTGCCTATAAGACGAGCGGAGGACTGCACGGTGTTGGTTCTTCGGTTGTCAATGCGCTGTCCGTTTATATGGATGTGCAGATCAGCAGAGAGGGATATATTCACCACGACCGCTATGAGCGCGGAGTTCCAGTGGTGGAGTTGGAGGATGGACTGCTTCCAACCATCGGAAAGACAAGAAAGACCGGAACCAAGGTCAATTTTTTACCGGACGATACGATTTTTGAGAAGACAAAATTCCGGGCAGAGGAAGTGAAAAGTCGTCTTCATGAAACTGCTTATCTCAATCCCGAGCTGACGATTGTATTTGATGACAAACGTCCGGATTCGCAGGAACATATTGAATATCATGAACCGGATGGAATTCTGGGATTTATCCGGGATCTGAATCAGAAAAAGGAAGTGCTTCACGATCCGATCTACTTCAAGGGAACAGCAGAAGGAATCGAAGTCGAAGCGGCATTTCAGTATGTCAATGAGTTCCATGAGAACGTGCTGGGATTTTGCAACAATATTTACAATGCAGAAGGGGGAACCCATCTGACCGGATTTAAGACAACATTTACGACGGTCATGAATCAATATGCCAGAGAGCTTGGTATTTTAAAAGAGAAGGATTCGAATTTTACAGGAGCAGATATCCGAAACGGGATGACCGCGATTATTTCCATCAAGCATCCGGATCCGCGGTTTGAAGGGCAGACCAAGACAAAGCTGGACAACCCGGATGCAGCAAAAGCCACCGGAAAAGTGACCGGAGATGAAATTGTTCTGTATTTTGACCGGAACGTAGAGACGCTGAAAAAAGTATTGTCCTGTGCGGAGAAGGCTGCAAAGATCCGAAAGACGGAGGAAAAGGCGAAGACGAATCTTCTGACAAAGCAGAAATATTCGTTTGACAGCAATGGGAAACTGGCAAACTGTGAGAGCCGGGATGCAAAAAAATGTGAGATTTTTATCGTAGAGGGAGATTCTGCGGGCGGTTCGGCAAAGACAGCCAGAAACCGGAACTACCAGGCAATCCTGCCGATCAGAGGAAAGATCCTGAATGTGGAGAAGGCCAGCATTGACAAGGTGCTTGCCAACGCAGAGATCAAGACCATGATCAATGCATTTGGATGTGGATTTTCCGAAGGATACGGCAATGATTTTGACATTACAAAGCTTCGCTATGACAAGATCATCATTATGGCAGATGCGGATGTGGATGGAGCCCATATTTCGACATTGCTTCTGACGCTATTCTACCGGTTCATGCCGGAATTGATCTACGAGGGGCATGTCTATATTGCAATGCCGCCGCTTTATAAAGTGATGCCGAAAAAAGGAGAGGAAGAGTACCTGTATGATGACAAAGCTCTGGAAAAGTACCGGAGGACACATGACGGTGGATTTACTCTTCAGAGATACAAAGGTCTTGGAGAGATGGATGCAGATCAGCTTTGGGAAACGACGCTGAATCCGGAAACCCGGATTTTGAAGCTGGTAGAGATCGAGGATGCCAGAATGGCCTCCGGTGTGACGGAGATGCTGATGGGTACGGAAGTCCCGCCGAGAAGGGCGTTTATTTACGAAAATGCAACAGAGGCAGAACTGGATATATAGCAGAAGTTCAGGCTTAGAGGAGAAAAGATATGAGCAGTGAATCACAGATAATCAGAACAGAATACTCGGATGTGATGCGCAAGTCCTATATTGATTATGCGATGAGTGTCATCATATCCCGTGCCCTTCCGGATGTGAGAGACGGACTGAAACCGGTACAGAGACGGACACTTTACGATATGTATGAATTAGGGATCCGCTATGACAAGCCATACCGGAAATGTGCCCGTATCGTGGGAGATACGATGGGTAAATATCATCCTCATGGTGATAGTTCCATTTATGAGTCTTTAGTGGTTATGGCACAGGAATTCAAAAAGGGAATGGTGCTGGTGGACGGACATGGAAATTTTGGTTCCATCGAAGGCGACGGAGCAGCTGCCATGCGTTATACAGAAGCACGTCTGACCAAGTTTACTCAGGAGGCATACCTTGCGGATCTGGACAAGGATATCATTGATTTCGGACCGAACTTTGATGAGACAGAAAAAGAACCTCTGGTACTTCCGGTGCGGGTTCCGAATCTTCTTATCAATGGAGCGGAAGGAATCGCAGTCGGAATGGCAACGAGTATCCCGACACACAATCTGGGAGAAGTCATTGATGCGGTAAAGGCTTATATGAAAAATGACGCCATTACGACAAAACAGCTGATGAAATACATCAAAGGACCGGATTTTCCGACAGGCGGTATTGTGGTCAATAAAGATGATCTTCCTGAAATCTATGAGACCGGACAGGGGAAGATCAAGATCCGCGGAAAGGTAGAAGTAGAAGATTTAAAAGGCGGTAAAAAACAGCTTGTCATTACAGAAATTCCATATACCATGATCGGAGCCGGAATCGGAAAGTTTTTGAATGACGTCTGCAATCTTGTAGAAACAAAAAAGACAACAGATATCGTGGATATTTCCAACCAGTCTTCCAAAGAAGGAATCCGGATCGTACTGGAACTGAAAAAAGGCGCGGATGTGGAAAATCTGAAAAATATGCTCTACAAAAAGACGCGTCTGGAGGATACATTCGGAGTCAATATGCTGGCCGTGGCAAACGGAAGGCCGGAAACGCTGGGATTAAAGGCGATCATTGAGCATCATGTGGATTTTCAGTTTGAGCTGACCACGAGAAAATACAAAACGCTTCTCGCAAAAGAACTGGATAAAAAAGAAGTGCAGGAAGGTTTGATCAAAGCCTGTGACGTGATCGATCTGATCATTGAGATTCTGCGGGGAAGCAAGTCTGTCAAAGATGCCAAAGCATGTCTGACGCAGGGAATCACAGAGAACATCAAGTTTAAATCTCAGATTTCGAAAAAGATGGCGGCTATGCTCCGGTTTACGGAAAGACAGGCATCTGCAATTCTGGAAATGCGGTTGTATAAACTGATTGGTCTGGAAATTGAAGCGCTGCAGAAAGAACACGAGACAACGCTGAAAAATATTGCCCGCTATGAAGATATTTTGAATCATTATGATTCCATGGCAACGCTGATCATGGAAGAGCTGGATGCATTTAAAAAAGAGTATGGAAGAAAGCGCCGTACTGCGATTGAAAATGCAGAGGCGGCAGTGTTTGAAGAAAAGAAAGTAGAAGAGCAGGAAGTGATCTTTTTGATGGATCGCTTCGGGTATGCGAAAACAGTGGATGTGAGTGTGTATGAGCGAAACAAAGAGGCGGCAGACAGTGAGAATAAATATGTTGTAAATTGTCTGAATACCGGAAAAATCTGTCTGTTTACGGATACCGGAAAAATGCATCAGATCAAAGTGATGGATCTGCCATATGGAAGATTCCGGGATAAAGGCGTTCCGATTGACAATGTGAGCAATTACAGCAGCAGTGAAGAACAGATTGTGACGATCTGTGACGCACAGCAGATCGCGTTTGAAGAAGCTTTTGTTTGCCACAAAGCAAGGAATGATCAAGCGAGTAGACGGCAGTGAGTTCCAGGTGGCAAAACGACCATTGCAGCAACCAAGCTCCAGGAAGAGGATGCACTGATCCATGTTGGGATGGTTCAGGAGAATCAGAATATTGTGCTGCAGACAAGAGATGGATATTTCTTAAGATTTCTGACAGCAGAGATTCCGGAAAGAAAAAGGTGCAGTCGGCGTGCGCGGAATCAAGCTTCAGAAAACGGATGAGCTGGAGCAGATCCATCTGTTTGAAGAGGGAACAGATACAAAAGTGAAATATGGAGAAAAAGAAGTGACCTTGAACCGTCTGAAACTGGCTAAGAGAGACGGTGTCGGGACGAAGCAGAGGAAATGATAAAAAAGTTACTGTTCACACCGGATGTTAAATATAGGTTCTGAACCGTCATGCTTGCATGTAAGGGAAAGAATCTATATTTAACATCCGGTGGAACCAGTCACCACCAATACATAAGCAATCTAGCACGAAGTGCGACACTGGAGTGCGCAAGCACGACGATTGCGCATGGATAGGTGGGGATTGGTGTGAACAGTAACATAAAAAGAACATAAATTTGATTTATCCCTTGCTTTCACCAGATAATGGTGCTATACTGTCTATAGTTACATAATCAATTCGGCAGAAGAGTGAACGAAAGTTCACTCTTCTTTGTATGATAGGGCTTTTTACATATCATGCGGTCATGCGGGAGAAGATAACGATACTGGAAAATAAAAAAGTGAGATAGAAAGGAAGTTTGACGTGTCAAGAAGAGAAGAATATGAAAAACAGACAGAAGAACTTTTAGAGCCGATCGTAGCAGAACAGGGATTCGAGCTGGTAGATGTAGAATATGTAAAAGAAGCAGGAAACTGGTATCTGAGAGCATATATCGACAAGCCGGGAGGGATCACAGTGGATGACTGCGAAGTGGTAAGCAGAAGATTTTCAGACATTCTGGATGAGAAAGACTACATCGAAGATTCCTATATTTTTGAGGTGAGCTCTCCAGGGCTTGGAAGACCTTTGAAGAAAGAAAAAGATTTTATCAGAAGCGTGGGACAGGAAGTGGAGATCCGTACGTACCGTGCGATTAACAGACAGAAAGAATTTGTTGGAATTCTGAAAGAATTTGATCAGAACACAGTGACGATCTCATATGAAGATGACAGTACACAGACATTTGAAAAAAGTGAAATTGCACTTATCCGTTTAGCGTTGGATTTTTAAATTAGGAGGAAATGAAACAATGAACACAGAATTAATGGAAGCTTTGACAATTCTTGAAAAAGAGAAGAACATCAGCAGAGATACCATGATGGATGCGATTGAAAACTCTCTCATCAGTGCCTGCAAAAACCACTTCGGGACATCGGATAACATCAAGGTGATCATGAACAGAGAGACCTGTGATTATGCTGTTTACGCAGAAAAAGAAGTAGTTGAGGAAGTGTTTGATCCGGCAATCGAGATCACACTGGAAGATGCGGAAGAGATTGATTCTGCACTGCAGATCGGAGATGTTTGTCAGGTTCCGGTACAGTCCAAAGAGTTTGGACGTATTGCAACAATGAATGCGAAAAACCTGATTCTTCAGAAGATCCGCGAGGAAGAAAGAAAAGTAGTATACGATCAGTATTTTGAAAAAGAGAAAGACATTGTAACAGGTATTGTGCAGCGTTATGTTGGCAAAAATATCAGTGTCAATCTGGGTAAAGCAGATGCCATGCTCACAGAAAATGAGCAGGTCAAAGGAGAAGTGTTTAAACCGACAGACCGCATTAAATTGTACATTGTAGAAGTGAAGAACACTCCGAAGGGACCAAAGATCCTGGTTTCCCGTACACATCCGGAACTGGTGAAACGTCTGTTTGAAGCAGAAGTTGCAGAGGTGAAGGACGGAACCGTTGAAATCAAGAGCATTGCCCGTGAGGCAGGATCCCGTACAAAGATGGCTGTATGGTCAAATGATGAGAATGTAGATCCGGTCGGAGCATGTGTCGGAATGAACGGTGCCAGAGTCAATGCGGTTGTGGAAGAGCTCAGAGGAGAAAAGATCGACATCATCAACTGGAGTGATAACCCGGCTCTTCTGATCGAGAATGCCTTAAGTCCTGCAAAGGTGATCTCTGTTATGGCAGATCCGGATGAAAAAGTGGCAAGTGTTATTGTGCCGGATTACCAGTTGTCTCTTGCAATCGGAAAAGAAGGTCAGAATGCAAGGCTGGCAGCGCGTCTGACAGGATATAAGATCGACATTAAGAGCGAGACACAGGCGATCGAGTCCGGAGAACTCCCGGAGGATTACATGGATCAGATGAACATGATGGAAGAAGACGGATATGCAGAGGATTATGAGGAAACTGTCAACTATACAGACGGATATCCGGAAGATGCAGATGCATACGAAGAGATTGAGTTTGTAGAGGCAGAGGAAGAATAAACTCTTTTGAGAGGTGAGGTATTTGAACGGTAAAAAGAAAATTCCGATGCGCAAATGTGTCGGATGTGGAGAAATGAAAGCCAAAAAGGAACTGCTCAGAGTTCTGCGGACAGAAGACGATGAATTTGTATTGGATACGACCGGCAGAAAAAACGGACGGGGTGCTTATGTCTGTCTTTCAAGTGAGTGTTTTGCAAAGGCGGCAAAAATAAAGGGCTGGAACGTTCGTTTAAGCAGGCAATTCCAAAAGAAGTATATGAACGGCTGGAAAAGGAGATGGAACAATTTGAAGCAAGATAGAGTGCTGTCCCTGATCGGGCTGGCCACAAAGGCAGGAAAATGTGCCAGTGGTGAATTCATGACAGAAAATGAGACAAAATCCGGGAAAGCTGCACTGGTGATCGTAGCGGAAGATGCATCGGATAACACCAAAAAGAAATTCCGGGATATGTGTAAGTTTTATGAGGTTCCAATTTATTTTTACGGAGATAAAGATACCTTAGGGCATGCAATGGGAAAAGAGTTCCGTGCATCTCTGGCGATATTGGACGAAGGATTTGCAAAAGGAATTCGAAAACAACTGGAAATAAAAAATAATACGATTGCATAGAGGAGGTAGTTTGAGTATGACGAAATTAAGAGTGCATGAACTGGCAAAAGAGCTGGGGATGGAAAATAAAGACCTGATGGAGATTCTGGAGAAAAAGAATGTGGAGGCGAAAACTTCCATGAGCTCCATTCCGGATGAGGTCGTAGCAGAACTGCGCAGCGGGCACGCAGGAAAAGGAACATCGGAAGATGCTCCGAAAAAGAAAAATATCGTACAGGTATTCCGCCCACAGAATTCGAAGAGCGGAAACCGCCGCCCGGGAGGATCCCGTCCGGGAAATGGACAGAACACACAGGGAACATCCCGTCAGGATCGTCCGGCAGGCGGAAGAAACGGACAGCGTCCGGCTTCCGGTCAGAATGGATCCCGTCAGGATCGTCCGGCGAGAGGGCCGCAGGCAAATGGAGAGAGAGAGAACAGAAGACCACAGGAAGGACGCCCGGCAGGAAACCGACGTCCGGAAGAGGGACAGAGAGGCGGTTTCCGTCAGAATCGTCCGGCAGATGGAAGAAACGGGCAGCGTCCGTCTTCTGCTCCAAACGGTCAGAGAGGAAACCGTCGCCAGGACGAGGGGGCAAAAAATGGTCAGCGTCCGGATTCCAGAAGAAACGACAGAAATGACAGAAACGACAGAAATTCAATTCCGTCGCCATTGGTAGAGCAGCAGAAACCGCAGCGCAATAAAGCAAAAGATAAAGAAAAAGATTACAAGAAAAAAGAAAACAGAGAAGAAGGATTTGAAAGCAAGGGCAAAAAAGGACAGAAAGCAGAAGCCGACAGTAGAAGTGCAGAGACCACAGCCAAAGCCGGAAGTGAAAAAGGAAGAGGAAATCAAACAGATCACAATCCCGGAAGTACTGACAATTCAGGAACTGGCAGACAAGATGAAAGTGGTACCGTCTGTGATTGTAAAGAAACTGTTCATGCAGGGCAAGATCGTAACAGTGAATCAGGAAATTGATTTTGAGACAGCAGAAGAAATCGCAATGGAATTTGAGATCCTTTGTGAAAAAGAAGAAGTTGTAGATGTCATTGAAGAGCTTCTCAAAGAAGATGAAGAAGATGAAGCTACTATGGTAAAACGTCCTCCTGTTGTATGTGTTATGGGACACGTTGACCATGGAAAGACTTCTCTGTTGGATGCGATCCGTGATACCAGTGTGACAGACCGCGAGGCAGGTGGAATCACACAGCACATCGGTGCTTCTGTAGTAGAGATCAACGGAGAAAAGATCACATTCCTGGATACACCGGGACATGAGGCGTTTACTGCAATGCGTATGAGAGGAGCAAATTCTACAGATATTGCGATTCTTGTAGTTGCAGCAGATGACGGTGTGATGCCGCAGACGATCGAGGCGATCAACCATGCCAAAGCAGCGGGAATTGAAATTATCGTAGCGATCAATAAGATCGATAAGCCAAGTGCAAATATTGAGCGTGTAAAACAGGAACTGACAGAGTATGAACTGATTCCGGAAGACTGGGGCGGAAGCACGATTTTCGTACCGGTATCCGCGCATACAAAAGAAGGAATTCAGGAGCTTCTCGAGATGGTTCTTCTGACAGCAGAAGTGATGGAGCTCAAAGCAAATCCGAACCGTGTGGCAAGAGGACTTGTGATCGAGGCAGAGCTGGATAAAGGAAAAGGTTCTGTTGCGACAGTGCTCGTACAGAAAGGTACCCTTCGTGTGGGAGATGCCATTGCAGCAGGATCCGCACACGGAAAAGTAAGAGCCATGATGGATGACAGGGGAAGACGTGTAAAAGAAGCAGGTCCGTCCCAGCCGGTAGAAATCCTCGGATTGAATGAGGTTCCGCAGGCAGGAGAAGTCTTTGTGGGATGCGAGTCAGAAAAAGAGCAAGAAACTTTGCAGAGACATTTATTTCACAGCACAGAGTGAAGATGCTTGAAGAGACAAAATCCAAGATGTCTCTGGATGATCTGTTCAATCAGATTCAGGAAGGAAACTTAAAAGAACTCAACATCGTAGTGAAAGCAGATGTACAGGGTTCTGTGGAAGCAATCAAACAGAGTCTGATCAAATTGTCAAATGAAGAAGTTGTGATCAAGATCATTCACGGCGGAGTTGGTGCGATCAATGAATCCGACGTGATTCTGGCATCTGCTTCCAATGCGATCATCATCGGATTTAACGTGCGTCCGGATGCGACAGCGAAGGAGATTGCAGACCGTGAAGGCGTTGACTTAAGACTTTACAGAGTCATCTACAATGCGATTGAAGATGTGGAAGCGGCAATGAAAGGTATGCTGGATCCGGTATTTGAAGAGAAGGTACTGGGACACGCAGAAGTACGTCAGACATTTAAGGCATCCGGAGTGGGAACGATTGCAGGTTCTTATGTACAGGACGGTACTTTTGAACGAAATTGTTCTGTTCGTCTGACACGTGACGGCATTGTGATCTTTGACGGACCTCTGGCATCTCTGAAACGATTCAAGGATGATGTGAAAGAAGTCAGAGCCGGATACGAGTGCGGTTTCGTATTTGAAAACTATAATGATATCAAAGAAGGCGATCTTGTAGAAGCATACAAGATGGTAGAAATAGAAAGAAAATAAGGAGCAGTTATGAGGAAAAACAGTATTAAAAACACAAGAATCAATACTGAAGTCCAAAGAGAACTGAGCAACATCCTACGCGGAGGCATCAAGGACCCGAGAGTGGCGCCGATGACTTCCGTGGTAGCGGTGGAAGTAGCACCTGATCTGAAGACATGTAAGGCATACATCAGCGTGCTGGGAGATAAGAAAGCCCAGGAAGATACGATCACAGGACTTCAGAGTGCAGAAGGATATATCCGGCGTGAACTGGCAAGAACGATCAACATGCGCAATACACCGGAGATCCGGTTTATCATGGATCAGTCCATTGAATACGGTGTCAATATGACGAAAAAAATCAATGATCTGACCAAAGATTTGAAAAGTGAGGATGAATAAATAAGCATGAAAATTGTATTATCTGATATTTTGAAGGGAAAGAAGCGGATCGCGCTCTCCGGTCATGTTCGGCCGGACGGAGACTGTGTAGGATCGTCGATGGGATTGTACCTGTATCTTACAGAGCAGTTTCCGGAAATAGAAGTTGATCTGTATCTGGAAAAGATACCGGCATCCTTTTCCATAATCTCGCGTACAGAGGAAATCAGACATACACTTTCAGAAGAGACGGCATATGATCTGTTTATCTGTCTGGACTGTGGGGACGAACAGCGGCTCGGACCGTTTGCACCGTTACTTCGACAGGCTGCACATACGGTTTGTATCGATCATCATGTGAGCAATGATGCATTTGCAGAGTTAAATTACATTCGCCCGGAGGCAAGTTCTACATCAGAGCTGGTTTATACACTTCTGGAAGATGAGAAGATCAGTAAGGCATGTGCGGAAGCACTGTATATGGGAATCGCACATGATACGGGAGTATTTCAGTACTCCTGTACCTCTCCGGAGACGATGGAGGCAGCCGCACAGTTGCTTAGAAAAGGAATTGACGGCAGTGAGATTATCGAAAAAACTTATTTTGAGAAGACCTATATCCAGAATCAGATCTTAGGGAGAGCGCTTTTAGAAAGCATGCTGGTTTTAGAAAAACAGGTGGTCGTTTCTGTTGTATCCAGAAAAGAGATGGAATTTTTCGAGGCAGTTCCAAGCGATCTGGAGGGAATCGTGGCTCAGCTTCGGCAGACAAAAGGTGTGGAAGTGGCGATTTTTCTGCATGAGACGGACACCCGGGAGTATAAGGTCAGTCTGCGTTCCAAGGGCAAAGTCAATGTAAGCAGTATTGCTCAGTATTTTGGTGGAGGCGGTCATGTGCGTGCAGCAGGGGTTACAATGAAAGGTTCTGCGCACGATGTGATCAACAATCTGCTTAGACAGATTACATTGCAGCTAAAAGAGGCATAGAAGAGAAAGACAGGAATTGTTATGGTAAATGGAATTCTGAACGTATACAAAGAAAAAGGATACACATCCCATGATGTAGTGGCAAAGCTGCGTGGAATTGTGGGACAGAAGAAGATCGGACATACAGGCACGCTGGACCCGGATGCGGAAGGCGTGCTTCCTGTTTGTCTGGGAAGAGCAACAAAGGTATGTGATATGCTCACGGAAAAGGATAAAACATACGAGGCGGTCCTGTTGCTTGGAAAAGAGACCGATACCCAGGATATTTCAGGAACTGTGCTGAGAGTGGGAGAGACAGAAGGACTCACGCAGGAGCAGGTAAAAGACTGTGTGATGAGTTTTGTGGGGGAATATGATCAGATACCGCCCATGTATTCTGCACTGAAAGTAAACGGCAAAAAGCTGTATGAGCTGGCACGGGAAGGGAAGACAATCGAGCGCAAAAGCCGCAAAGTTGAAATCAAAGAGATCCGGATCCTGGAAATGGCACTGCCGCGTGTGAGGATGGAGGTTTCCTGTTCCAAGGGAACCTATATCCGGACATTGTGTCACGATATCGGTGAAAAGCTGGGTTGCTTTGGATGTATGGAGTCGCTTCTTCGTACAAAGGTGAGCCGTTTTGAGATTGAGAGCAGTCTGAAGCTTTCAGAAATACAGAAAAAAAGAGAGGAAGGAAAGCTTTCAGAGATTATAACCCCTCTGGATGCAGTGTTTTTCCAATATCCTGCCGTGACGGTAAAAAAAGAGGGGCAGGCGCTTGCGTATAACGGAAATGAGATTCCAATCCGCTTTGTAACAGATATGGAAGAAGAAAAAATACAGGAATGGATACGTGTATACGATCTGGAAAATCATTTTATCGGTATCTTCTGTTTTGATAAAAACAGGAAAAAACTTAACTGTGGAAAAGATGTTTCTGGATCAGGAAGAAATAAGAGGATGATTATGCAGTACGTAACAGACTTAAGCAAATATCAGACAGAAAACAGGACAGCTGTCACACTCGGAAAGTTTGACGGTCTTCACCGAGGACATCAGGAACTGATCAGCCGGATTCAAAGATTTGCGGATCAGGAAAAAGCGGAAAGTGTTGTTTTTGCATTTGATATGGGGAAAGAAGCATTGATGACAGGCGAGGAAAAGAAAGCATATCTGGAAGGATGTGTGGATACGCTGATCATCTGTCCGTTTACTGAGGCAATCCGTGAGATGGAAGCAGAGGAATTTATTGAAAGATCCTGATTGAACAACTGCATGCCGCATACATTGCAGTGGGAACAGATTTTCATTTTGGTCATCAGAAGCGAGGAGATATCTGTATGCTGAAACAGTATGCAAAGCGCTATGGATATGAGCTGGAGATTGTAGAAAAGGCAGTGTATCGAAAAAGGGAAATCAGCAGTACCTATATCAGAGAGGCGCTGAAAGTCGGCAATGTGGAACTTGCAGAAAAGCTTTTGGGATACCGATACCGTACAGAGGGCGTTGTAGAGCATGGACAAAAGCTCGGGAGAACGCTGGGATTTCCCACTTTGAATGTCGCATGGAAGCCCGAAAAAGCAGCCCCCCGGTTTGGCGTATATGCATGCAGAGTAAAAATGGATGGAACCTGGTATTGCGGAATCGGCAATCTGGGGATCAAACCGACGGTAACGGATGCAAAACGGATTTTGACAGAGGTGTATGTATTTGATTATAAGGGAGATGCATACGGAAAATATGTGGAGATTGAATTCTGTGCGTTTGAGAGACCGGAGAGCAGATTTGCATCTCTGGAGGAGTTAAAAACACAGGTGGATCGAGATATTTTATTTGGTATGGAGTATTTTCGGGCGCAGCAGTGAGGTGGTTTATGAAGAAAGGGAAGAAAAAACCAAGCTTTCGTACAAAGCTGATCTTTCTGACTTTGTCGGCCTGTATTATTTCGACATTGATTCTTGGAATCGCACAGATGGTGTTGTCCGTTTTTCATTTTTCGAGACAGGCTCGTTCTGACCTGGAATTTTATCTCGAGAATACAAGCGGGCAGTTTGATACAAGAATCAAAAATATGGAAAATATGGTGATTTCTCTGCGGCATAATAATGTGCTGAAACATTTTATCGCGGGAGAAGCGTACAATGAGCAAGAAGCAAGGGAGCAGTTTGCAAACAGTACCGATTTGTTTTCGGAAATGAATATGGTTGATTCCGCCTCTCCGTTTATCGACTGCATCTATCTGTTTAATGAAAACGGAGAATGGGTGAGCAGTCGTTTCTACCCGGAGACAGTGGAAAATATGGAGCTTCAGAATCAAATTTATAAAGAAATCAATTCCAGTTTTTTGAAAAGCAGCAATGAATACTGGTATATGACACATGATGAACGCGCGTATGTATGTATGCGTGTATACAATGAGGAGATGGAGGAGTCCGGCTGCTGCATTATTTCCCTTGGAAAAAGTGCGGTGGATACGTTGTTTTCCAAAACAAAAGAATATCCGGAAAGCAGCTGGCTGATCACAGGAGAAAAAGGACAGATTCTGTTTGCAAATGAAAAGGGAAAAGAACAGGCAAAACAGATGCTGGAAATTCAGGATTTGGGAAGCAGTGAGGAAAAGATCGGAAATCAGATGACTCTCTTTTATGGAGGGAAAACCGGGTTTGGGATTGAACTGAGGATGGCACTTCCCAAGAATCTGATCTATGCCTCGATCCGTTCCACCGTACAGCCTTTTGCAGTGATTTTTCTGATCGTGATCGGAATCACGGCGATTGTCGTATTTGCGGTATCCATGAGAATGACACGTCCGCTGAAGTTTATCGGAGAAGATATCCGGAAATTTGGAAACGGCAGACTGGATGCGCAGATGCGGGAATTTGATACAAGAGAGTTTGATGAGATCAGCACACGGTTTAATGAGATGACCGGGCAGATCAAAAATCTGATCACGGAAGTCTATGAAAAACAGCTTCTTGCTACACAGGCTCAGGTAAAATATTTGCAGTCTCAGATCAATCCGCATTTCATGTTTAACATTTTATCCATGCTCAGTATGAAAGCAGGATTGCAGGGAAACAAAGAACTGCAAAAGCTTTTGAGCGCATTTTCCAGACTGATTCAGGGAAAGATTTTCCGGAACGGAGAGATTGAAATCCCGTTATTTCAGGAGATGGAGTTGATCGAGTTTTATCTGCTTTTACAGGGAGAGCGGTTTGCAGGAAAGATTACATATGATATACTTTGCAGTGAAGAAGTGAAAAATGCCAGAATTCCGCGGCTGAGTGTGGAACCATTGGTGGAAAACGCTGTTTCACACGGTCTCGAACCGAAACCGGGAAGCGGTCATATCAGGGTGGAAGCAAAAGAAGAAAATAGGAAGCTGCGGATTCAGATCAAAGATGACGGAGTCGGATTTGATGTGGAAGAGCAGAAGAAGAACAAAGGGCAGGCGGTGGAAGATGAGAAGCATACGCACATCGGTCTTACCAATACACAGCAGATGCTTCATACGATATACGGTGAAGAAGCATCGATGAAGATTGAGAGTACACCGGGTGCGGGTACTTGTGTAACGATGTGTCTGCCGTTGGAAAAAGGGGGAAGAAAGTCATGTGGAGAGTGATGATTGCAGATGATGAACCATATATCCGGGAAGGGTTGGAAAAGCTGATTCCCTGGGAGGAGCTTGGATGCGAGCTGATCTATGTTGCGGAGAATGGTCAGGATCTGTTGGAACAGATCCGCAGCTGTCCGCCGGATATTGCGATCATTGATATAAAAATGCCGCTGATGGACGGCATGGAAGTTGCGGAATACATTTATAAAAATCATATCCGGACGTCTGTGATCTTTCTGACTGCGTATGCGGATTTTCAGTATGCACGAAAGGCAATTCAGTACCAGGTGAGTGATTATATTGTCAAAACAGCAGCTCTGGAAGAAATTCCGGCAGCCATTGCAAATATCAAACAGCGGCTGGAGAGTGAAAATATGACCTGGTATCGGATGCTCCTGGTAACACCGGTGCGTCAGGGTGAAAAGGTGAGAAAATTCTTTCTGCATGCCTTTCATTCGTTTGAATACCGCGCTCTTTCACCCGGAACGGAGGAAGAAGGACTGGTGCTTACAGTCAATGACAGTGAACGGACAGAGGAAATCTTCAGCTGTTGTGAGAAAATGAAAGCCTTTTGTAAAAACTTTCTTGGAGAGACGCCGCAGATTTTGTGCAGCCGGGCCTATCAGCAGGGAGATGATTCTTCCTTGCTCTATGAACAGACAAAGGCCTACGCCAAGGGAAGAAGTGCAGAGCAGATTTTGATCGTGCCGCAGAATGCAGAAGAGGGAGATGGGACAGATACATTGTTAAAGCGTGTTCAGACCTATATCCGGAACCATTATACAGAGCGCCTGACACTGGCGGATATTGCGGAGGCAGTCCATGTCAGCTCCAGTTATCTGAGTCGGTTTTACAAATTGAAGGCAGGAGAGAACCTGTTTGATACGATTAATTCTCTTCGTGTGGAAAAAGCCAAAGAACTGCTTTTAAGAGGAGACAAGAAAATCTATGAGATCGCAGCATTGACCGGTTTTGAGGATACGGCATATTTTTCAAAGGTGTTTAAGAAATATGCAGGATGTCCGCCAAAGGAATACGAGCAGTCCGGAGGAAGAAATCTATGAGAAAAGGAACGTGGGTTTTACTGCTTCTTATGACGGCCTGTCTGCTCGGAGGCTGCAGTAAGGAGAGCGCGGAGCAGACAGAGATTACGCTGATACATGGTTGGGGCTCCATGGAATCGGAGCATGTCAGAATGCGGCAGATTTATAAGGATTTTGAAAAAGAGCACCCGGAGATCAAGCTGAATCTGATGTCCATGACTTCATCGGATGAGGTGATCAAAAAGACAAAAAACATGCTTTCTGTTGGAGAGGTTCCGGATCTGATTTTTACAGGAGGCTACGGAAAAGATTCGGTGTACCGCTTTATGGAAGAAAAAACAAAGCGGCAGACCTTATGCCTTATCTGGAGAAAGATCAGGAATTTGCAGACTCTGTAGCGCCGGAGATCATTTCCTACTGGCAGAAGGACGGGAAGCTGTATACCCTGTCAGATGTACTGTTGCTTGGAGGGGGATACTGGTATAACGCGGATATTTTTGAAAAAGCGGGGATTGAATCGGTACCGGAGACCTGGGATGAGTTTCTGGAGGCTTGTGAGAAGATACAGAGCTGGTCACAGAATGAAGGAAAATCGGTGATCCCGGTACAGATTACGAAAGAAAACAGTGCTTATCTGGCAGATGCCCTGCTTTTGGACACTTCCAAAGAAGCACAGGACGCAGTGGAAAATCATTCGATGATGCTAAGTGCAAAAGAACTTTTTCCGGTTTTAGAGACAATGAAGCAGATCAGACAATATGGGGACAGTACAGACAAAAATTATGGATACAGGGACGAAGGAAGTATGTTCAACAGTGGAAATACAGCCATGTATATCAATGGAGTGTGGGCAAGTAAGCTGATCGATGAAAAAATCGATGCCTGCTATGCACCGTTTCCGGGAAAGAATGGCAGCACGATCGCCAGTTCTTCCGTATGTCTGGGATATATTGTAGGCAATACCGGGAATCAAGAGACAATGGATGCCAGTGTTGAATTTTTAAAGTATATGCTCAGCGAAAAGGTACAGAAGCGGATTCTTCTGGAAACCGGACAAATGCCGTCCAGCCCAAAGATACATCTGGAAGAATATAAGGAGCAGATTCCGAGGATGTGCAATGCTGTGGAAGCAATTCGTGGAGCAGACCGTATCATTGAGGTGCCGGACAATCTCTGGACGGCAGATCAGCTGGAAAACTTTCGGAACCAGATTATGGAAGTTCTTAACGGGACTTTGGATGAAGAGCAGTTTTGTACAAATTTATATCAATAGTTGCAGCGTCATATCATGAAAATGGTATGGCGCTTTTCATAAATATGACAAAACAGAGGTAAATAAATTACAAGAAAACGGCAGAATCATAAATATATTACAAAAAATAGGAAATTGACACGGAAAAACCAGAAATAATGCAAGAAAGTGTCAATTCTATCCATAGAGTCAGGCTGATGATCATGATATTCTAAATTCAACAGGAAATCGAAGGAGGATTTAGTAATGAAAAAGAAAAGAATCATCAGCCTGATTTTGGCTACAACTATGGCGGCAACAGTAGTCGTTTCCGGATGTGGGAAATCCGGTGACTCTGAGAAAACAGATGACGGCAAAAGAAAACAGAAGCATCTGATGACAAGGTATTGGAGTTTTATCATGGATATTATCAGGATGCAAGCGAATGGGCACCTGCACAGGTTATGCGCGATATCTATGACGAGTTTGCAAAAGAGCATGCAGATGGAGAAGTGGAATTTAAAGCAATTCCGACAGAGGATATCGACAGTGTGGTAGAAAATAAAGTGGCAGGCGGAAGCTATCCGGATATGGTGGATCTGGCAGGACGGTCTGTATCACTGGCAGCGATCAGTCAGGATTTGCTCCTTGACATGAAACCATACATAGATGAAGAAGGGATCAAAGACAACGTTGGAATCAACTATACACAGAACGACGTGGATGGAAAGATTTATACGGTTCACGATCAGCTTCTGACACTGGGATACTGGTACAATGACAAGGTGTTAAAAGACGCAGGAGCAACAACACCGGATACATGGAAGAACTGGAGCGATTTTGAAGGAGCAATGGAAAAAGTACGTTCCGCAGGCGGAGATGTGTATGCATATGGTGCCGGTCAGGGATCTACAAGATGCTTTAACGCAATCCTCGGTATGTCCGAAAATGGAAGAAAAATCGTAGGAGAGCCTCTGACAGAAGAAGCAATCGAATCCAAAGAGTTTGAAGAAGCATTCAAACAGGTGGCAAATATGGATCAGAAAAACGGATCTTCCAATGCCAGCAGCAATGCCGATGACGGTGCAAACGACTGGGCAGCAGACTTCAACAAAGGACAGTCTGCAGTGTTCTTCAACGGAGTATGGGCAGCAGGCGGATTTGAAGATACTACAAACTTTAAACCGGCAATCTTCCCGGGAAGCGTTTCCTTATCTTCTGCAAGCGGCGGAATCACAGCAGCAAATGATATGAGTGATGCAGAAAAAGAACTGGCACTGGAATTTGTAAAATATATGACAAGTGATGAAGTACAGACAAAGATCTTCAAAGAAGTAGGTGCAAACCCATGTACAACAACACTGGATCTGAATGCACTGGCAGAAGGATCTGACGAGAAAACAAAAACTTCTTGCAGAGGCATGTTCTCAGGCAAATGATGCAGAATATGTGATTGCAACAATCGATTCTACATGGGGAACAGATATTGCAAATGCGATCGGTAACAAACTGATCGAATCTACCGTTTCCGGAACTGATGTAAATGCAAAATTTGAAGAATTAAAGAGTGAACTGATCGGTCTGATCGGTTAATTGTAAATCATGGAAGCTGCTCTTTGCAGGAGGTATTTAAGGAGCAGCTTCCTTCTCTATGAAATTTTCCAGAGTAGGAGGTAGCAAAATGGAAATAACCGGAAAAAAACAAAAGTTGAGAAAGAATGCGTTTATTCTCTTCTTTCTTTTACCGACTCTGGTCTGCTTTTGTGTGTTTTATTTATATCCGATCGCAACGGTGGTCATCAGTTCCTTTGCAAAATGGGACTACACGAATTTGAATGATATGCAGATGTATTCCTTTGGACATCTGTTTGACAACTATAAATATATTTTTGAGAAATATCCGTATTTCTGGGAAGGACTTAGAAATTCCTGTATCTGGGCATTGTGCGGACTTGTAGTCCAGGTTCCGATCGCGACAGGAGTGGCACTGGTAATCTCCAAGAAATGCAGAGGATGGAAGCTGGCAAGAAATATTTACGTGATACCGAATATTATTTCTTCGGCAGCAATGGGATTGATCTTCTTACAGCTGTACAATCCGAAGTATGGTATTATCAATGAAATTATCCGTGTTTTTGTGCCGAATTTCCAGGACAACGTACTGTTTATACCAAAGGTAAATATGATCGCTTTGACCTGCGCATACATCTTCTTTGCAGGAACAAACATGATCATGGTTCTGGGACAGATTTCTGCAATACCGGAAGAGGTTCGTGAGGCGGCACTTTTGGATGGAGCCAAAGGATGGACACTGGATCGTTGTATCGTTCTTCCATTGATTAAAGATACAATAAAGACAATCAGTATTCTCTCCGTATCCGCAGGATTCCTGTTGTATAATGAAGTTTATTTCCTGACGAACGGAGCAGCAGGAACAAAGAGTATCAGCTTCCTGATTCGTGAACTGGCAGTTGTCAGTCCAAGAGCACAGTACGCACGTGCAAATGCGATCGGTGCGATTCAGATCCTGGGAGGTCTGGTATTGATCCTGATCATTAACATGCTGTTTCGTGAGAGAAAACAGAAAGGAGGCAGAAGATGATGAGCAGACAGAGAAAAGGCAAAGAAAATGAAGCGGTCCATGGAGTGGGGACTTTTGGAAAGATCGTTTCGTATGTTGTGATGATTCTGGTATGTTTCATCTCCCTGTTTCCGGTTATTTGGGTGGCAATTTCCTCGTTGAAGGCAGATCCTCTGGCAGAGCCGGGATTTACTCTGCCAAGTGCACTTTGTTTTGATGGATATATCGGAGTATTCCGGGACATGCATATTATGAGATACTTCTTTAACAGTTTTAAAGTGGCAGGTATTTCTGTCGTATTAAGTATCATCATGATTTCCATGTCAGCGTATGTTGTGGCAAGAATGAACTTTAAATTTAAATCGGTGGTCAGCGTCATGTTGATGTCTACATTGTTTATTCCACCGACAGCGATGACATTCCCGGTTTATAATCTGATCAACAGTATGGGAATCAACGATACGCATGCAGGATTGATTTTAATCTATACATGCAGCGGTATCGCAGTCAGCTTTATGGTCATCAAAAACTATTTCCTGACGATACCGGTAGAGCTGGAAGAAGCAGCGCGTATTGACGGCTGCGGTTATACACAGACATTTTTCAAGATCATGCTGCCGATCGCACGTCCGGGAATCCTGACAGCAGCAATGCTGGCGTTTATGAATTACTGGAATGAATACTACTGGGCATCTATGGTACTGACAACAAAAGAACTGAAGACTGTTCCGGCGATTCTGGCACAGTTCCAGAATGCATTTTCTACGAACTACAACGGAATGTTTTCCGCAATCGTTGTAATTCTGCTTCCGCCGGTGATCTTGTTCTGCTGTTTCAGCAAGTACTTTATTGAAGCACTGTCTGGTGGGGCAGTAAAAGGCTAAAAGGAGAGAAAAAACATGAAACAAGTAACAGCCATTCTTTTGGGAGCCGGACAGAGAGGGGCAGAGGCTTATGCCTCTTATGCCCTGGATTATCCCAATGAATTGAAATTTGTAGCAGTAGCGGAACCAAGAGCGGATCGACGGGAAGAGTTTGCAAAGCTTCATGATATTGCACCTCAAAACGCTGTGGAATCGGACATGGAGCTTTTGAACCGTCCGAAAATGGCGGACTGTGTTCTGATCTGTACACAGGATCAGATGCATTATGAGGCATTGAAGCTGGCTGTGGAAAAAGGCTATCACATTTTATGTGAAAAACCGATCTCACCTGTAAAATCTGAACTGATCGAGATCGGGGAGATCGCAAAGAATTATGACAAGGTGATCAGTATTTGCCACGTGCTGCGTTATTCTCCATTTTTCAGAGAGCTGAAACGGCTTCTGGATGAAGGAGCGATCGGTCAGCTTGTTGATATCCAGCATATTGAGAGTGTGGGATACTGGCATATGGCACACAGCTTTGTACGTGGTAACTGGAGAAACAAGTCCTTAAGCAGTCCGATGATCCTGCAGAAGTGCTGTCATGATATGGACATCTTATTATGGCTCGTAGGTGCGTCCTGTACAAGACTTACAAGCTTCGGAAATCTGATGCATTTTAAAGAAGAAAATGCACCAGAAGATGCTCCGGCTCACTGTCTGGACGGATGTGTACACCGGGATGAATGTCCGTATTTTGCACCTCGATTCTATCTGGAGGATTTAGAGGAAAAAGGCGGAACATTTGCAAAAGTGGTAAGTCTTCAGACGGATAAAAAATCTCTGCTGGATGCATTGAAAGACGGACCATATGGAAGGTGTGTTTACCACTGTGACAACGATGTGGTAGATCATCAGGTAGTAAATCTGGAGTTTGACAATGGTGTGACAGCAAGTATGACAATGTGTGCGTTTACCAATAAATGCGAGCGGATCATCAATCTGATGGGAACAAAAGGACAGATTCGCGGAAACATGGAAGAAAATGAAATCATTGTGGAAGATTTTGCGTCTGGAAATACAACAAAGATCAAGGTAAAAGTACCAAAAGGTGGACACAGCGGAAGCGATGTCTCCATGATGAAAGACTTTGTGGAACTGGTGGCAGGAGGCGGAACTGCAAAAAGCGTAAGCGCCGCATCAGAATCCATCGAGAGTCATTTGATGGCACTGGCGGCAGAAGACAGCCGGGAACACAACGGTGTTGTTTATGAAATGAAAGGATATGGAAAATAGTAATGAATCAGGAAATATGGAATCGGACCGAATGGTTCCGGAAAGAAAGATTCGGAATGTTTATCCACTGGGGACTGTATGCCATTCCGGCGCTGGGCGAGTGGGTAATGTCCGAAAAACGAATGACAGTAGAAGAATATGAGAAATATTTCGAGCAGTTTGATCCAACGGATTACAATCCGAGAGAATGGGCAAGACTGGCAAAAAAAGCAGGTATGAAATATGCGGTGCTGACTGCAAAGCATCACGATGGATTTTGTTTGTTTGATTCTGCACTGACAGATTATAAAGCGACAAATACAAAGGCCGGACGGGATCTGGTTCGGGAATTTCTGGATGCATTCCGTGCGGAAGGATTAAAAGTAGGGCTTTACTTTACACTGATTGACTGGCATCATCCGGACTATCCGAAATACAATGATATGCACCATCCAATGCGCGGAAATGAGGCGTATAAAGATGAAAATATCAATTTTGACCGGTATCTGGAATATATGCATGGCCAGGTGGAAGAACTGGTGACCAATTACGGAAAGCTGGATATTCTCTGGTTTGATTTCTCTTATGACAACATGTGTGAAGATACATGGAAAGCAGAAGAGTTGATCCGTATGGTCAGAAAACATCAGCCGGATGTTATTATTGACAATCGTCTGGAAGGTTCCGGAGAGAAGAACGGAAGTATCGTAACAGATCATCCGAATATTTACAGCGGAGATTTCGCAAGTCCGGAAATGATCATTCCGCCGGGAGGAATGAAAGATCTGAACGGAAAACCGATCCCGTGGGAGCTTTGTGCAACGATGAACAACCACTGGGGATACTGTTATTATGATCATACTTACAAAACATCACAGACCATTATCCGCAAACTGGTTGAATGTGTCAGCAAAGGCGGAAACTTTATCCTGAACGTAGGACCGGATGCAAAAGGAAGAATTCCGAAAGAAAGTCAGGAAATTCTGACGCAGGTAGGAGAATGGATGGAGCAAAACGGAGAAAGTCTCTATGAATGTGGAATTTCCGAGTATGACAAGCCGGAATGGGGACGTTATACACAAAAAGGAAACACAGTATATGCCCATATTTATGAAACGCCTCTGGGAGCACTCCCATTGTATGGAATCAGCCCGCAGGAGGTAGGAACAATCACCTTCCTTTCCAGCGGAGCGCAGGTGCAGAGGGGTGAGGCATGGAATACAGCTATGTATTCAGATACACCGTTTGTGGCGCTGGGTGAAAATCCGGTATTCAGTTATCCGCTGCCGGATGAAATCGATACTGTTTTGAAAATCGAGTTGAAAAAATAGGACTTTACATCCGAAAATCCCTGTGGTATACTACCTTAGGATTCAGCCGGTGTTCGGTAATCGGACAACTCCGACCGTTACTTAATACCAGGCGGTTTATTATTAAGTTTAAAGGAGGATCATACGATGATCGCAAAAGAAAAGAAACAGGCTATTATTGCAGAATTTGGAAGAAGTGAAGGAGATACAGGATCTCCGGAAGTACAGGTAGCGATCCTGACAGCAAGAATCAACGAGCTGACAGATCACTTCAAAGCAAATCCAAAAGACCACCACTCAAGAAGAGGACTTCTGAAAATGGTAGGACAGAGACGTGGACTGCTTGCATACCTGAAAAAAGTAGATATCGAAAGATACCGTGCTTTGATCGAAAAACTTGGATTAAGAAAATAATTCATGGAAGAGGGACTTCTGCCTGTGTCGGTTTATCCGGCAGGCAGAGGTCTTTTTATTTCTTGCGATTCATACATATCTATGGTATAATAATCTAGATTGCGGACAAGTATGTATACCCGAGACCACTGAAAAGTATATCGAAAGTTTCCGGTGTTTTTTTCAGTAGTTTCGGAGACACTTGTTCCGGGAAATGTTTCAAACAAAAAGGAGAATATTATGTATAAGAAATTTGAGATGGAACTTGCCGGCAGAACTCTGCGCGTGGATGTTGACAGAGTGGCAAAGCAGGCAAATGGTGCGGTTTTGATGCACTACGGAGATACTACAGTTCTCTGTACTGCGACAGCATCTGAGAAGCCAAGAGACGGGATTGACTTTTTCCCGCTGAGTGTAGAGTACAATGAGAGACTTTATGCAGTCGGAAAGATTCCGGGAGGATTCAACAAAAGAGAAGGAAAGGCTTCTGAGAATGCAATTTTAACATGTCGTGTCATTGACAGACCGATGCGTCCTCTGTTCCCGAAGGATTACAGAAATGACGTGACATTGGAGAATCTGGTTATGTCTGTTGATCAGGACTGCAGTCCGGAACTGACAGCAATGCTTGGTGCGGCGATTGCCACAAGTATTTCAGATATTCCGTTTGACGGACCGATCTCTACGACTCAGGTTGGTCTGGTTGACGGAGAATTTGTATTCAACCCGACAGCAGCACAGAAAGAAGTATCGGATCTGGCGCTGACAGTTGCATCTACAAAAGAGAAAGTAATCATGATCGAAGCCGGAGCAAATGAAGTTCCGGAGGCTCAGATGATCGAGGCTATTTTTGCGGCACATGAACTGAACCAGAAGGTCATCGCATTTATTGAGACGATCGTGGCAGAATGCGGAAAAGCAAAACATGAATATACAAGCTGCGCGGTTCCGGAAGAACTGTTTGAGGCGATCAAAGAGATCGTTCCACCGGCAGAGATGGAAGAAGCAGTCTTTACAGATGACAAACAGACAAGAGAAGAAAATATCCGTGTCATTACAGAAAAACTGGAAGAGGCATTTGCAGAGAACGAAGAATGGCTGGCAGTGTTAGGGGAAGCAGTTTATCAGTATCAGAAGAAGACTGTCAGAAAGATGATCTTAAAAGATCACAAACGTCCGGACGGACGTGCGATCGATCAGATTCGTCCGCTGGCAGCAGAGACAGACCTGATCCCGAGAGTTCATGGATCTGCGATGTTTACAAGAGGACAGACTCAGATTTGTACAGTGACAACACTGGCACCTCTTTCAGAAGCACAGAGAATCGACGGACTGGATGAGGCAGAGACTTCCAAGAGATATATGCACCACTACAATTTCCCGTCTTATTCTGTTGGAGAGACAAAACCATCCAGAGGACCGGGACGTCGTGAGATTGGTCACGGTGCACTGGCAGAGAGAGCACTCCTTCCGGTACTTCCAAGCGAGGCAGAGTTCCCGTATGCGATCCGTACGGTATCTGAGACATTTGAATCGAATGGTTCTACTTCTCAGGCAAGCGTATGTGCGTCCAGTATGTCACTGATGACAGCAGGTGTGCCGATCAAGGCAGCTGTTGCCGGAATTTCAGCAGGTCTGGTGACAGGAGAGACAGACGATGATTATCTGGTTCTTACAGATATCCAGGGATTGGAAGATTTCTTCGGAGATATGGACTTTAAAGTGGCTGGTACACACAAGGGTATCACAGCGATCCAGATGGACATTAAGATCCACGGACTGACAAGACCGATCATTGAAGAAGCAATCGCAGCGACAAAGAAAGCAAGAACTTATATTCTGGACGAAGTGATGAATAAAGCAATTGCAGAACCTAGAAAAGAAGTGGGAACTTATGCACCGAAGATTATTCAGATGCAGATCGACCCACAGAAGATCGGCGATGTTGTCGGACAGAGAGGAAAGACGATCAATGCGATCATCGAGCAGACTGGCGTGAAGATCGATATCACAGACGATGGAGCAGTTTCTATCTGCGGTACAGAAAAAGAAGCGATGGAAAAAGCAGCGAAGCTGATCGCAACGATCGTAACAGATTTTGAAGCAGGACAGCTTTTTGAAGGAAAAGTAATCAGCATCAAAGAATTCGGAGCATTCCTTGAGTTTGCACCTGGAAAAGAAGGAATGGTTCATATTTCCAAGATCTCCAAAGAGAGAGTCAACAAGGTAGAAGATGTTCTGAACATTGGAGATGTTGTGAAGGTGGTATGCCTTGGAAAAGATAAAATGGGAAGATTCAGCTTCAGCATGAAAGATGTTGCAGAAGACTAATTAGAACTGAAGAGAAAATAGAAAATCAGGATTACCATTTAAGTGGATAATCCTGATTTTCTATTTTGCATTTACGACAATGCTCTGGTCTCCCTGCATTATTTTATTAAGTATTCGTTTCATTTCTTCGCCGTTATCTCCTGACAAATCAATGCTTGAAAAAGGCAGAGTCAGTCTTTTATTGTTGTAATAAGTAATCCATATTGTATTATTTCTGGTTCCTGGAAATACATAGCGCAAATCCTTTATATACTTTTTGGCATAGAGGTTTCCGTTTATAACGAACCAATTTTTACTGACAAACATTCGTGTTGAACTTTGCACAATGATAGGGCGTTTTGATATATTTCCATATTTTATATGCGGTCAACAAAGTAAAACAAAGAAAGAATAATTCGATCCATAGAACTTCTTGATGTTTTTCAATCCACACTATTCTAAATCCCCGTACAGACTGATAAGCACAAAATCCCCATATAAAGGCTAGCAATAACTTTTTAAGTGGGTAAAGACGAAACCATTCAATCATTTTTAGCGGTCCATTTGATGGATGGTAATCTTTATTTATGAGTTTATTCGTAAGGCATTTCTGTACAATGGATGGTAAATTGACCCACAGGATAATTGCTAAAAATAGAAGCCAAATAACCATTCTGCTCCCCTTCCTTTCTCTGATCTGTCGTTTTCTTGATACCTTTATTATATCAGTTCCATGGATCCGCCACAATAAAAATGAAAGGTCTCTGTTCCGGCAGAAGTCGAGTTAAAGGACGGAGAATTTGTGAATTATATCGCATGCGATACAATTGAATATGCAAAAATGCATAATAATAGAGCAGTGAAGAAAACATTAACCATACCAGAGTGGTTGAATGAGGCGGCTACGAGAGCCGGGGTAAATTATTCTCAGGTTCTTCAAGAAGCACTGATGAGAAAATTAAATATAAGCAGATAATCATTGGAGAGCTTGGAAACAGGCTCTCTAATCTTTAAGATTTCTTAAAGATTCTTAAAGATACAGTAAAGACTATTGAGTAAGAAACAGAAAACGACTATACTAAACACTGTCAAATGTTGGAGAAGAAGGAGCAGGCAAGATGAGATACAGACAGAACAATGTAAGGAAGAAACTGATTCCGGCGTACGGGATTGTGCCGCTTTTACTGGCATTGTTATGGAACTCACTGGCATATAATGGTGCCAGATGGATTGCATCCGGGCGATATCATTACAATATTGAGACTGTGTTGGATGAGAGGATCCCTTTCATACCCTGGACATTGGTAATCTATTTTGGATGTTATCTGTTTTGGGGAATCAATTACATTTTGATTGCGGGACAGGAAAAAGAGAGTGTATATCGCTTTTTTACAGCAGATGCAATATCCCGGATTGTCTGTTTCTGTTTTTTTGTCTTGTTTCCGACGACCAATACCAGACCGGAGATTGTGGCAGACGGATTCTGGAATCAGGCCGTGATCTGGCTTTATTCCATTGATGCCGCGGACAATTTGTTTCCTTCCATTCATTGCCTGGTAAGCTGGTTTTGTTTTCAGGGAATTCGTGGGCGGCAGGAGATTCCGAAATGGTATCAATACCTGTCCTGTGTGATTGCAGTTTGCGTGTTTTTATCCACTTTGATGACAAAACAGCATGTTGTCTGGGATGTGGCAGGTGGTGTTATCCTGGCGCAGATCTGTTTTACGGTTTCCGGGAAAACACAGTGGTATCGGATATATCAAAGATTTTGTGAAAGGATACAAAGCTGTATTTTTCATTTGACAGGAGGAGCACGACATGAGAGATAAGAAAAAAGCAGTTTTTAATATTTTATTTTTATTACTTGTATTTGGTCTGACTGTATATGGTGTTTTTCGAGGAGAAGACCTTGAGAGTATGATGCACTCCATTCGACAGGCACAGTGGCAATGGCTGGTGCCGGGAGTGGCTCTGGTATTATTCTTTATATGGTCAGAATCAATTATTATCTGGTATATGATGAAATCGTATGGAACCCGGTTGAAGAAACGGTCTTGTTTTCTGTTTTCTTCCGTTGGTTTTTTCTTAGTTGCATTACACCGTCGGCAAGCGGTGGACAGCCGATGCAGATATACTATATGAAGAAAGAAAAGATACCGATTCCAGTATCGACGGTAGTATTGATGATTGTGACGATTACATATAAGCTGGTCCTGGTTGTGATCGGAATCGGGATTCTCATATTTGGTCAGGGATTTCTGCACAGATATCTGGAAGGCATTCTGCCGGTCTATTATCTGGGATTGGGATTGAATGTGTTTTGTGTGGTATTTATGACAGTTCTTGTATTTCATCCGGTGCTGACAAAGGAAATCCTGAAAAAAGGCGTCCATTTGCTGGAAAAGCTGCGCCTGATGAAACACAAAGAAGAACGGCTGGAAAAGCTGGATGCATCTATGGATACTTACCGGGGAACGGCAGTATATTTAAAAGAGCATATGGGCGTGATCGTGGTTGTATTCGGAATTACATTTGTTCAGAGAATGGCCTTGTTTGCAGCTACCTGGTTTGTGTATCGGGCGTTTGGACTGTCAGGAACTTCATTCTTTGATATTCTGTTTCTTCAGGCAGTGATAGCAGTTGCGGTAGATATGCTGCCGCTTCCCGGTGGTATGGGGATCAGTGAAACATTATTTTTGAATATTTTTCGCCCGGTGTTCGGATCTTTGCTGCTTCCGGGTATGGTTTTAAGCCGGGGACTGGGATATTATGCAGAATTACTGATCAGTGCTGCATTTACAGTGGTGGCGCAGCTTACGATAGGAAATGAAAAAGTAAGAGAACAAAAGAAGTGTATAAAGGAGCGTGTTGAGGGATGATAGGATTTTATGATTATACGGTGGTGCTGACTTATATTAGTTTTACTTCATCAATAATCGGCATTTTTTGTGCTGTTACAGGACATCCAAAGTGGGCTGTGTTCTGTCTGGCGCTTTCCGGATTATGCGATATGTTTGATGGAAAGATTGCGCGAACGAAGAAAAACAGAACAGAGGATGAGAAGCAGTTCGGAATTCAGATTGATTCTCTGTGTGATGTGGTCTGTTTTGGAGTGTTTCCGATTGTATTATGCTATGAGTTGGGCATGCGCCGTATTTACAGTATGGCAATTTTAGTACTGTATGGGCTTGCCGGAGTAATCCGCCTTGGATATTTTAATGTCATGGAGACCAAACGGCAGCAGGAGACCAGCGAAAATCGAAAATACTATCAGGGACTTCCAATCACATCCATGTCAGTCGTACTGCCGCTGCTCTTTGTAGTATCGCTGATACTTCCGGGATATCACTGGTTTCTGTATGCACTGCATATTACAGTGGCAGTGGTCGGTATCTTGTTTGTGGCAGATTTTAAGTTCCGCAAACCAACGAATAAAGAACTGGCAGTTCTTGTCGGAATCGTAGGAGTCGCAGTCCTGTTCATCCTGTTCTATAACGGAGGATGGTGGGAGTTCTGCAGAGCGCGGTTTTTCCGGCATATGTAGTTTTCAAAGGATGAGATCAATAAGGAGGTAAAAAGGATGAAGCTGGCAGACAGAAGAGGAAACATAGAAGAATGCAGTTCAGGACAGGATCGGCTGCTGGAATGGATTTACACGCATGAAACAGGAAGGTTTCTTATGAAGGGACTGATCAATCCACATATCTCTGAAATCGGAGCTGTGTTTTTGGATTCTCGGGCCTCCAGAGTGCTAATTGCGTGGTTTATCCGGAAGAACAAGATTCCGATGTATCAGTATGAGCAGAAAAAGTACCGCTCTTTCAATGAATTTTTTAAACGAAAAGCACTTCCGGGAGCACGAAGAATCATTCGGGAGCCAGAGAGGCTGATCAGTCCTTGTGACGGAAGACTCAGTGTCTATAAAATTGAAGAAAATTCCCGGTTTCAAATCAAACATACAAGCTACAGTACAGAGAGTCTTTTGAAAAATGAAGGGCTTGCAAAACGCTATGCAGGCGGGTATGCATGGGTGTTCCGGCTTTGTGTGGAAGATTATCATCGTTACATTTATGTGGATGATGGAGTAAAATCGGAAAACGTGAAAATACCGGGAGTATTGCATACGGTCAATCCGGTGGCGAATGACAGTTTCCCAATCTATAAAGAGAATGCAAGAGAGTTTTCGCTGCTCTGCTCAGAAAATTTTGGGACGGTTTTAATGATGGAAGTAGGGGCAATGATGGTGGGAAAAATTGAAAATCGCCATCAGGCGGCAAGAGTGCGAAGAGGTCAGGAAAAAGGAAATTTTGCATTTGGAGGTTCTACGATCATTCTGCTCACACAAAAAGGAAAGGCAATGCCGGATCCGGATATCTGGGAGAATTCTCTGAATGGGATTGAAACAAAAGTAAGGCTGGGAGAAAGCGTCGGGAGAGGAAAGAAACGATAAAAAAGAGCTGAGATTTATCATCGGAAATTGAATGATAAAATCTCAGCTTTTCTATTTTATAAATTCAATGCAGTCTGATATCCTTCTGTTACAGCATCTTTGATATTTCCAGGTTTTTTGCAGTCGCCCAGTACATGACAGGTAATTCCTGCAGAGGTCAGCTGTTCCTCTAAAGTGTTAGACGGACGGTATCCCATTGCAAGAACGAGTGTATCGGCATCTGTAATCTCGTGAGTCTTTCCATCTTTTGTATATTTGATCACGGTATGATTGACTTCTTCCACTTTTGCATCGCAGAGAATCTGGATTCCTTTTTCCATCATTCTCTGGACAAGCAGACTTCTTCCCGGACCACTTTCTGCTTCCATGATCTCATGTGCCATTTCAATCAGAGTAATCTCCCGGTTTCTAGGGAAACGGTCATTCAGAACCGGAGCCAGATAATCTGCGGTTTCACATCCGACAGAGCCTCCGCCGATGACTACAATCTTGCGTCCCGGGAACTTCCTTCCATAGAGGACGTCGTCCGCAGTCATCCAGTCTTTAAATTGTGTCATAAACTGAGGAACAACCGGAGTCGCACCTGCACAGAGTATGACCTCATAATCTGGATAGTCCTTCTGGATTGTTTCCAGTGTAACCTCCGTATTTAAAAGAACCTTTACGCCGGCCTGTTCCAGTTTGTGTGCCTGATATTTGATCAGCTGTGTCAGATCCTGTTTTGCAATCGGAACGGCAGCGATCCGAACGGTTCCGCCAAGGGAATCCTGACGGTCTGCAAGTACAACATGATGTCCGCGTTTTGCAGCAACGTAAGCAGCTTCCATTCCGGCAGGACCTCCACCGATAACAAGGACATTTTTTGTCTCTTTTGCAGGGGTGATGGTGTCTTCATTTTCCGGTTCCAGAGAAGGATTGACAGTACATGCAACCCGTTTTCCGAACATAATGCCGTTTAAGCAGCGCAGACAGCCGATACATGGACGGATATCTTCCTCGTGTCCGGCCTGAGCCTTGTTGCAGAATTCAGGTTCACAGAGATTTGCGCGGCCGATCATGCAGATATCTGCCTTATCATTTTCCAGAAGTTCTTCTGCCAGCCATGGTTCTGTGATGCGTCCCACAGTTGCCACCGGGATCGAAACATGTTTTTTGATCTCTGCGGAGAGCGCGCTGTGAGATCCCATTTTTGTTCCGGGTGCAGGAATGGAGCTTCCTCTTTTGATCGTTGTTCCGCCGGAAACATGAAGCATATCCACACCGGCTTTTTCGAGCTGTTTGGAAACATAGATGGCATCATTTAAATTCAGACCCCCGTCTGAATATTCATCTCCGGAAATACGTACATCGATGATGAAATCTTTTCCACATATTTTTCTGACTTCGGCAATGACTTCAAGAGTCAGTTTTAAGCGTCCATTGATATCTCCACCATAGGCATCTGTCCGTTTGTTGTAGAGCGGGGAAAGGAATCCGCCAAGGAGTCCATGTGCATGAGCGGCGTGAATTTCCACTCCGTCAGCGCCTGCTTTTTTTACACGCAGAGCAGCCTCGCCGAACTGGCGGATAATGACCTGCAGTTCTTCAACAGTGACCGGTCTTGGCGCTTCCTTGGCATAGTAAGGACCTACAAAAGACGGAGCGATCAGCCGCGGAGTACCAGGAATCGGGAATGCCATGTAAGCAGGATGAAAAAGCTGCGGCAAAATCTTTGCGCCGTACTTGTGGACGGCAGCAGTCAGCTTTTCCCATCCCGGGATATAGCTGTCGTCACAGATGGACATATCTCCCGGAAGATATACATAAGTAGGCTCTACAGTTGTTACTTCTGTTACAATCAGTCCGACACCGCCTTTCGCGCGGGCAGCGTAGTGCTCCACCAAAGCATCTGTTACGTATCCTTTGTCAGCCAGATTTGTAGAGATCGGCGGCATAAATACGCGGTTTTTTACAGTAGTTTCTCCGATTTTGATCGGGGAGAAGAGTTTTGGATATGTATTCATAATTTGATTTCCTCCTGTACAATTCTACATTTATTTTAATATGCAGAGACAGAAATATCCTCTCTTTCCCAACACAATACAGGGCAAAATTTGTCGTGTTTTTTGCAAAAATAGATTTTCCTGTAAAAAACATAGCAAAAAATGCCTGAAAACAGAAAGGAAACAGTTATGTTCCTGTGCAGGAAGGCCGTATCGTCAGAACAATATCGTCCTCTTTCTGAGAGAGAAGCAGTTCTTTTTGACGGGCATCAGAAAGTGTACAAAGGAGTGTATCGCCATCTGACACGATTTGAATCCCCTCTGCGTGAAAGAGAAGACGGTTTGTATCATCCAGATGAAAGACCTTTGTAAGCAGTTCTTTTTGTTTCTGTGTGAATTCCATCGGACGTGTTTCCTGCTCCGGAAGAGGAAGCAGATTTTTTACGAAACGCTTCCGATAGGTGCTCGGTGTAATGCCGTAGAGTTCCTTGAAAATCTGAGAGTAGGCCTTGGAGTTTGGCATCCCGCATTTTCCGGAAATCTCTTCAATCGAAGCTTTCCCTTCCAGAAGGTCCTCCAGAGATTCCCGGACTCGCACATAGGACAGATATTTGACAAAGGAAAGTCCGGTATAGCGGGTGAACAGTCTGGAGGTATAGCTGGTGCTGAAAGAAAGCGTTTTTGCAATGTCTGTAAGGTGAATATCCTCTTGATAATGGCGGTCGATAAACTGGATTGCCCGCACGTAGTTCTCGTGGTGAGTGGAGTCCACAGGAAGCTGTTCAAAAGGTGTGTTGCGCTGCTTTTTTGCAATGCAGAGGATCTTCATCATAATCTCATTGAGGGCAAACAGATCAGTTCCATCTGCGGAATCTCCATTGAAAAGAACCATAAGAAGCCGACGGATTTCTTCTTTCAGGGAGCGTAAAAGAGCGGCATTGCTTACCGGAGTACACAAAATTGTATGGAACAGATTTTTACAGGAACCGAGCATATTTTCCGGAATCCGCTCAAAATCAATGTGAATGGTCAGAATCACGCTTTCAGGCTGCAGTTTTTTCAGTATATGGATCTCGTCCGGTGCAATCACAGCCAGTTCCTGCTCTGTCAGGGAGTGGGAGATGTGTTCTGTGATCACCTCATAACTGCCCTTTAGAACATAGGAAAGCTCCAGGCTGGTCTGTCTGGAAAATACTTTGCGGTCAAAGCTGTTGATGCTAAGACTTAAGGGATGATTGAATTTCTGTCCGGAAAAGTCATAATAATAGTTCATGTTTTGCATAGGATCACCTCGTTATCGTCAGTCTGCCGGGAAGGCATATAGTGTCAGTATAATATAAAACAAAGCGAAATAGGTGATTTTGATCATATTTTTTTTTTTTTAAGTGTTACTGTTTACATTAGATGTGGGTATTCTGAGTACATACGTGAATCAGGTAATTAAGCAGATTAGAAAAAATAAGATACGTAATATTACAGAAAAATATTGATATACGTAAAAAATACGTGATATAATATAACCATGATAAGGAAAGGAGATACAAAAGATGCCAATGACACCGAGAGAGATGATTAAATATCTCAAGAAAAACGGGTTTGAGGAAATCAGACAAAATGGTTCTCATATTACAATGAAGAACCGGTCTACTGGAAGAACGGTAATCGTTCCTTATCACTCCAAGGCTATGAAAAAGGGTTTGGAGCAAGCAATATTAAAGCAGGCAGGGTTAAAATAAAATCCTGCCTGAAAAATAAATGGAGGTATTACGTATGGAAAAATTATTCTATCCGGCACTTTTTCATAAGTCGGAAGAAGGCGGCTTTTGGATTTCGTTTCCAGATTTTCCGGAATGTTTTACTGAAGGAGATGACATGAAACAGGCTTACGAAATGACAGTAGAAGCGTTGGGTCTTGCTTTAGTGAACAGGAAGGAAGAGAAAGAAGAAATTCCGGATCCTTCCGATTTGGATAAAATTCAAAATGAAGATGGAACGATTGTGATTGTAGAATTTGATATGTTGGAATATCAAAGGAAGCACAATTCAAAAGCGGTAAAGAAAACCCTTAGTATTCCGGAATGGTTAAATGAAGAAGCTGTGTCGATGGGAGTAAACTTTTCGCAAGTACTACAGGAAGCGTTGATGAGCAAATTGAATATAAGCAGATAAATTGGGAGGGCTTGGAAACACAATGTCATTTAGTTAAGACATTAAGCAGATGTATTCCTATCAGGCAGAGGTAGAAAATTCACTATCTTTGCCTGATTTTTCTTTTATAAAAACTTGCTCTTATATTTATGCAGCACAAAAAGACAGATTGCTATCTGCCTAAATTAACGATATACTTTTATCGATGTTATGCAACTCGATACAGAAAACTTACTGCTGACTTAGGCTTGACTTTGCGAGGGTCGGAACGCCCGGGTCTTACAGGTAAAAGATTCTTCTGTATCAGCGTCTCAACGTCAGGTGGGGAAATGTCATTTCGCAGGAAATAACGACATATATGAATTGCTATTGTGTAATTCATTTGATAAACATGTTTTGTACCTTTTTGTTGGATTATTACATGCATTGTAATGAGCTCACAATAATTGTAAAGGATTAAACGTGCGTATATTTCTTGCATGATATACTCCATCTTTTTTGAATGAAAGCAACATAATCCGATAGCATATTTCAATTCCCTGAACGATGTTTCGATGCCCCATCGCATTGCATAAACCTTCTTTATTTCTTCTACTGGAAAATCTTCCTTTGGAAGATTGGTAATTATACTTTCATACGAATCTTCTGAAATGGCAAACCTTACTACTCTAAAATTCAACGTATAAAATTTTTTGTCATATAAATCCAGATAGTCAAATGGACTGGATTTTGCAATAAATTTAAATTTTTTGGGTTTAGCTTTCACATCTTTTGTCTGTTTTCGGGTTAATATAAGTTGCATGTCGTGGTCAAACTCATTTTCATCAGGAAGGTCAAAACTTCCTGTCATGCTTCCCCCACCGCCATCCTTTACACGAATCAGATAATACATTCCTTTTTCTTGGACATGCGCAAAAATATTATATGTTTCATATCCTCTGTCTGCGATAAAAATTGTTTTTTTCTCTCCTCTCCCTGATCTGCGGGCTTGCCACTCCGACTTCCGGGAGTATCCTGCTGAACGGAAAGGATATCTCTTCTTTAAACCGGTATGATTATCGCAGCCATGATATTGGCGTGATCTTTCAGAGTTTTAATCTGCTGCCGAAACTGACTGCCAGAGAAAATGTGATTCTTTCCATGGATATTGCGGGGTATCCATGTGAAGACAAAAAAGCACATGCGGATGAAGTCCTGAAAAAAGTAGCGCTTGGACCAAAGGAGGCAGATCGCCGGATCTTAAAGCTTTCCGGCGGGCAGCAGCAGAGAGTTGCAATCGCAAGGGCGTTGTCATATAGTCCGCAGATTCTGGTGGCAGACGAGCCGACCGGAAATCTGGATCCGGATACACAGAATGAAATTATGAAAATTTTCCTGAATCTGGCACATGAGGATGGACGGTGTGTAATTCTTGTGACACATTCAAAAGAGGTGGCCGCCGCGGCAGATGAAGTGTATCGTCTGTAGCTTAAAGAGAATGTCTGTATATAAAAGAGAGGATAGAACGTATGAAATGGATCAAAAGAGCAGTGCTTGGGATTTTTCTTGCTGCGGCTGCAGTGATTGGAGTCCTGGGATTTACAAAGTATCAGGCAAGACAGGCGGAAGTAAAAGCAGCAGAGGAAACATCCAGAAAGAAAGAACAGATTAAAGAAATTTATACGACAGAGTATCAGGAGGCAGTAAAAGAACGGCTGGAAACAGCAAAGGAATCAGGAACGTATACAACAGAGAAAATGCTGGTGGAACAAAATCCGTTTGGAACAAATACGCTGTCTCTTTATGTCTATTTTGCAACAGAAGAACCGGCTTCTGTCTCCTATGTTGTTTCTGTGCCCGATAGCGAAATTGCAGATTTTGGAGGAAAAGTCAATCAGGAAGAGATTTATACCACAGAACATGAATTTCAGGTCATAGGTCTCATTCCGGATATGGAAAATACGATCACCTTTACGCCGGAAGCAGAAGACGGAACCATAACCACTGCTTCCTGCAAATACAAAATGGGAAGTCTTGCAGGAGAAGAAGAGGTACAGCTGAAGCAGACAGCAGGTCAGACAGATGTAAGCAGCCAGATTTCGCTTCCGGATTCCGGCTTGTATGTCATCCTTGGAAATGACAGTGATGATGTCGATTTTATGTACTATTATGATGAAAATGGAACGATCAGAGGAGAAGTTCCGCTGATCGGATATCGAAGCCATCGGCTGGTATTTGAGAATGATCGGATGTATTACAGTATTTCCGAAACAAAAATTGCAGCAGTGAATGAACTGGGTATGGTGGAGCAAGTCTATGATCTGGGAAACTATCAACTGCATCATGATTATGTTTTTGATGATGACGGAAATCTTCTGATTCTGGCAACGGATACCGGGAAACAGACGGTAGAGGACTGTGTATTAAAACTCAATCCTTCCACAGGTGAAGTCTCCTGTATTTTAGATTTGGAGGATCTGGACTGGGTACATATCAATACCATTCAGTGGATGGGAGAAGATTCCATTTTATTGAGTTCCAGAGAAACATCTACTATTTTGAAAATCCAGAATCTGAATACTGCACCCGAAATCGCATATATGATCGGAGAAGAGAGTTTCTGGGAAGGAACAGGATATGAGAATCTTCTGCTTACGAAAGATGAGAGTAACGGAAGCTTTTCCAGTGCCGGCGGGCAGCATACGGTGACTTACGTGACAGATGATTCACTGCCTGACGGACAGTATTATCTGTATCTGTTTAACAACAATTTAGGATACAGTGAGTCCAGACCGGATTATGACTGGAGTCAGATCGACCAGATCGCAACAGACCTCTCTTCGGGAACTACTTCCTACTATTATAAATATAAAGTGGATGAAAATGCAGGAACCTATACTCTGGTGCAGTCTTTTGAAGTTCCGTTTTCCGGATATGTAAGCAGTGTGCAGGAATGTGAGGATACGATTCTCGTAGATTCCGGGATGCAGGGACTGATCGGAGAATACAAGGAAGATGGAACACTGGTAAAACAGTTCCAGATGAATCTCTCGAAATACTATATTTACAGGGTATATAAATATGATTTTTCCGGATATCTGTTTACAGAAGAATGATAAATGAAAATAATTCTCAATAAAAATGTTGATTTCATAATACGGATGTGTTATATTGAATTCAAGGTTAGCGATAACTAACTGAGAATAAATCATGTAAAGCCCTTTCCATGTCGTAACTGCTGAATGCGGCATAGCAGGATGTCCCCAAAGGCGGTATCGCCTGCGGGACATCTTTAAGGGAGAATGTGTGATAAAAGGAGAGACGAATCTATGAATTATTTAGAAATTGAAAAAGTAGTCGGAAGAGAAATCTTAGATTCCAGAGGAAATCCTACAGTAGAAGCAGAAATCACCTTAGCAGACGGTACAGTGGCAAGAGGAACAGCGCCGAGCGGAGCATCTACAGGTGAATTTGAAGCATTGGAATTAAGAGACGGAGATAAAGCAAGATATCTTGGAAAGGGTGTCACAAAGGCAGTTGAAAATATAAATACGGTCATTGCAGAGACAATCGCAGGAATGGATGCATCTGATATCTATGCAGTGGATCAGGCGATGATCCGTGCAGATGGCACAAAAGACAAGTCAAAACTTGGCGCAAATGCGATCCTGGCAGTTTCGATTGCAGCGGCAAGAGCAGCGGCACAGTCCCTGGAGCTTCCATTATATCGTTTCCTTGGCGGTGTTTCCGGAAACAGACTTCCTGTTCCGATGATGAATATTTTAAATGGCGGCGCACATGCGGCAAATACCGTAGATGTTCAGGAATTTATGATTATGCCTGTTGGAGCAGAAAGCTTCAAAGAAGCGCTCCGTTGGTGCGCAGAAGTATTCCACGCACTGGCTGCACTGCTGAAATCAAAAGGGCTTGCGACTTCTGTCGGCGATGAAGGAGGATTTGCACCGGATCTTGCGAGTGATGAAGAGGCAATCCAGTATATATTGGAAGCAATCCAAAGCGCAGGATACGAACCGGGCAGAGATTTTATGATTGCCATGGATGCAGCATCCAGTGAATGGAAAGGAACTGCAAAAGGGGAGTATATCCTTCCTAAGGCAGGAACCAGATTTACCTCCGAGGAACTGATCGAGCACTGGAAACAGCTGGTGGACAAATATCCGATCATTTCGATTGAAGATGCGCTGGATGAAGAAGACTGGGAAGGCTGGCAGAAGCTGACAAAAGAACTTGGCGACCGGGTACAGCTTGTAGGTGACGATTTATTTGTTACGAACACAGAAAGATTACAAAAAGGAATTGAATCAGGCTGCGGAAACTGCATTCTGATCAAATTAAATCAGATCGGTTCTGTATCCGAGACACTTGAAGCAATCAAGATGGCTCATAAGGCAGGTTACACCGCAGTATCTTCTCATCGTTCCGGTGAAACAGAAGATACCACCATTGCGGATCTGGCCGTGGCATTAAATACTTGCCAGATTAAAACAGGAGCACCAAGCCGCTCCGAACGTGTGGCAAAATATAACCAGCTGCTTCGGATTGAGGAAGAACTGGGTGAGAGTGCGGTATATCCTGGAATCCAGGCATTCAATATCAGAAGATAAGAGAATAGAGAGAATGATTTATAAGGCGACTATGCGGACAACGGAAGGTTGGAAACATGGTCGCCTTTTTAAGGTTTAAATGTCATAGCAACTTGCAATCTGTTTTTACCTTTCGAAAAATGTGTGTCTATGGTAAAATATCGACATCAGACAAAAGTATGAAACGAAGTTTGGGAGGGCAGTTATGAAGTTGTTATTGGTGGAAGATGATATAGAAATCAGCCAGATGCTCAAAAGCTATCTGGAAGCAGAAAACTATGAGGTGATTTGTGCGGTTGATGGGGAGGAAGCCTGTGAGAAGTTTGAGAAGGAATCCTACAGTCTTGTATTGTTGGACTTGATGATACCGAAAATCAGCGGTATGGAAGTGATGCAGCATATTCGAACGCACAGTACAGTTCCCATCATTATTGTATCTGCGAAAGATACGGATGCAGATAAGACGCTGGGGCTGGGTCTTGGAGCCGATGATTATATTACGAAACCATTTTCAGTAACAGAAGTATTGGCTCGTATTAAGGCAAATATCAGAAGAAGTACCCAATATTCAAAGCCGGAAGAGCAAGAAGTCTTGATGATGGGAGATCTTACTATAAATCTGACGAATTATACAGTGGAGAAAAATGGGACAAAAATAGATCTGACGGCAAAAGAGTTTGAAATTTTGAAGTTGCTCGTTCAGAATCCCCAAAAAGTATATACCAAAGAACAGATGTATTCTCTGATATGGAATGATGCCTATTTAGGAGATGAAAATGCGGTCAATGTTCATATCAGCAGGCTGCGGAACAAAATAGAAGAGCATCCGAGATCTCCGAAATATATCATTACGGTATGGGGAATCGGATATAAGCTGGGAGATCTGTCATGAATAATGAGATAATTTTATTTTTCCTGTGCATCTGTATTGCAGTGCTGATTTGTATTGTAGTTTATCAACAGTTTGTTTTTCGAAGAGGAATACAGAAGCAATTAAAAGAAATCAGTCAAAAGCTGGAAAAAATACAAGATACGGACAGCGATGAGAATATTATGATGTTCACAGATGAACAAGCTCTCATGGAACTACTGGTACAGATCAACCGTTTGCTGGAAAATCAAAGAAAAATGAAAGTGGATTATCGCCGTTCACAGATTTCAGCAAAAAAGATGCTGTCCAACATTTCGCATGATATCAAGACTCCGATGACAGTCATATTAGGCTATCTGGAGATTATGCGGATAAATGGTGACAAGGAGGATGAAATGCTTCTGAAAGTAGAACAGAAGGCAAAGAGAGTCATGGAACTGATCAATCAGTTTTTTACACTTGCGAAGCTGGAAGCAGGAGATATGGAACTGGAGATTTCAAGGATAAATATCTGTGAAGTCTGCCGCGAGAATATCCTGGACTTTTATGAATTGCTGAAACAAAAAGAGTTTCAGGTTGAAGTAAAAATTCCGGAGGAAGCAGTGTTTATTATGGGGAATAAAGAGGCGCTTCATCGTATTTTATATAATCTTATTTCCAATGTGATCCGGTATGGCTTGGATGGGCGGTATTTGGGACTTGTTCTCAGATCGGTGAAAAATGATGTTTATATTGATGTGATTGATAAAGGAAAAGGGATAGAGAAAGAATTTGCAGGGAATGTATTTGAGCGATTGTTTACAATGGAGGATTCCAGAAACAGAAGGATTCAGGGGAATGGTCTGGGGCTTACGATCGCGCAGACTCTTGCACAGCAGCTCGGTGGAGAGATTGTGTTGGAGAGTGAACCGAATGTAAAAACTACATTCACGGTAAAATTGCATAAGTGTTTCTTCTGAGACAGATTCTTTGCATTTTAAGTGAAAGAAAGAAATTCGTAAGAATTCGTCAAGAGTTTTGAAATTCTCATTTGCTAGAATGGTGATCAGAAAGGAGGCAGACGATATGACATATGTTGTACAGACAAACAAACTTACAAAAACCATTGGAGAAAAAAATCTTGTGACGAATGTGTCCATGCATGTGAAAAAAGGAGAAATCTATGGATTTCTGGGTCCTAACGGAGCAGGAAAAACGACGGTTATGAAGCTGTTGACAAATCTCTGGAAACCGACAGAAGGAAGCATCGAGCTGTTTGGAGAGAAACTGACATCGACTTCGTATGAGGTACTTAAGCGGATGGGGTGCATGATTGAATTTCCTACTTTTTATGAGCATTTAAGTGGCAGAGAGAATCTTGCGCTTCATTGTGAATACATGGGATATTACAATACAGGAAGTATTGAAAATGCCATGGAGCTATTAGGCTTGAACAATACAGGGAAAAAATCAGTACGCGAGTATTCTCTGGGAATGAAACAGCGATTAGGACTTGCACGAGCGGTGTTGTGTAAGCCGGAACTTTTGATTTTGGATGAACCGACTAATGGTCTTGATCCGGCAGGAATCAAACAGATTCGGGATTTACTGCGGATGCTTTGTACGGAATACGACATTACGATTATTGTGTCCAGTCATATTCTTTCAGAGATCGAGAGTATTGCAGATACGATCGGAGTGATCAACCGCGGTGTTCTCGTTCAGGAAATCGCGATGCAGGAAATTACGGAAAGAAGTCTTGCCTATATTGAATTGAATGTTGTGGATACAAGAAAGGCTTCGTATGTACTGTCGGATAAGATAGGGATTGACAACTTTAAGATTGTAGAAGATAGAATCATCCGAATTTATGACGGGAATATATCGGTGCAAGAATTGTCAAAGGCGCTGGCATTACACGATGTGGAAATGACTGCGATTGGAACAAAGTCAGAATCACTGGAAGAATATTTCCTCAAACTGACAGGAGGTGATGTGAGATGTTAAAATTGATCAAACTGGAATGGAAAAAGAACAACATCGGTAAGTACATTAGAAATGCTGTGATTCTTGCGATTATCCTCTGCACGTTTCTGTTTGCACTGGCGTATCTGGGAATTGCAAATGATCCGGACACCGGAGTGCCGGATGCTGCACCGGGGAATGAGATGATTTCGTCTTCCATCGAACTGTTTACGGGGATGTCTTTTTTAGTATTTACCGGGGTGATGCTGGCTTCGTTTATTGTCACAGCGTATAAAAATAAAACCATGAATCTGATGTTTTCCTATCCGATCAGACGGCAGAAAATATTAGTGTCACAAATGCTGGCAGTGTGGATTTTTAATCTTATTGCGCTGATTTTGACAAAATTGCTGGTTTATGGCTGTGTACTTGTCGGCTCACTTTTTATGAAATCTGCATTTTTGCTTGATTTTAACATGGCAAGTGCGTCATTTTATGTGCAGCTTATTCTGAAATCGATTGTGATGGTAAGTATGAGTTTTATTGCGCTGTTTATCGGTCTGGCAATGAAATCATCCAAAGCAACGATCATTTCGTCATTCCTTCTGATTTTTTTGTACACAGGCGAATATCGGTGATTTTACGCTGAAAGATAATCTGGTTTTTCCTGTAATCTTAACAGGAATATCGGTTGTTTTTGCAGTACTTTCTGTGTGTCATGCGGAGACGAAAGATTTGATGTAGTGGGGCGTTTTAAGAAAAATGACGCCCGAAAATAGCAGGGAGAGTGTAAGCTGAAAAGAGAAAAGCTGTAACGTGTTATCATAAAGATAAAATGCGTTACAGCTTATATTGTCAGGCGTTACAGCCCGAAGAACTCTTTGATTTGCCCGGCAATGATGTTCATAAGTTTTGTTCTGGCTTCAATGCTTGCCCATGCGATGTGAGGTGTGATAAGAAGCCGGTTGCTGTCCGTGAAGCCGCGAAGCGGATTGTCTTCGGACATAGGTTCTACACACAGAACGTCCAGACCGGCAGCTTGTATTTCATTTGTTTCCAGTGCGGTTTTTAAATCTGCTTCCACGACGATCGGACCACGTCCCAGATTTAAGAAGATCGCGCTTTTTTTCATCTTACAAAAGGCGTTCAAGTTCATAACTATAAATGAGCAAATTTGAAAAATTGCACAAAACTACACTGCGAATTTCATAAATGAATCAAAATCATTGCTTTCCTTTGCGCATTGAAAAAGATAACGATACTTTTCCAGCTGAATGGTATCACAGATTTCGTGATATCCAGTTTCAAACGAACAGAACCTACCAGTACCCACTGCACACATGAAATGTGCCAGTGACATAAGCAGCCAGTACCTTTTGATTCCCTGTGCAGAGCGTATCTGATAGCTGTCCAGTGCCAGTTTATCCTTACACTGGCGGAAAAATACTTCAATCGGCCATCGACACACATACCAGGAAAGAATCTCCTGTGTAGATAGGGCTGCGTTTGTACTGATGAAAGCACGCAATGCTTTGGGATTACCAAATGCTTTTTCCGGATAACTCAAAAGAACTACCGCATTTTCTATGCCGTTGAGGTTTCCCTCGTACCGGTACACATAATAGTTTCGTTTTTTGACTGTCACAAGGTCAAATTCACGATGTGTAACAGACAATTCGGCGGCCAGTTCACGAAGTTTCTTTTTCATTCCCGATGGATACAGC
>ENA-OQJB01000022-OQJB01000022.1-human-gut-metagenome-genome-assembly--contig:-NODE-22-length-79596-cov-7.874731_pt1 | contig 79596 bp, 71 predicted proteins | sample MGYA00242599_ERZ504765 | MGnify/ENA primary metagenome ERZ504765 (study PRJEB26092, sample SAMD00036354) | human gut metagenome | host: Homo sapiens | study: EMG produced TPA metagenomics assembly of...
TTTAAGTTCTTCTTGTATTTTATCAAGAGATATAGGGTCTGTTATTTTTTCAGCAAGGTGTGTATTATATAACCATCCAATACTGCTAAACTGAGTATTGGGTAACAGGTATAGCTTGACGTTATTACTATAAGCCCATACTGCTCCCATTTCGTTTAAACAAATTTCACTGGTTTTATAGTTGTCGGATATCATTAAAAAAGAAATATTGGCTTTTCTGATATTCTCTTGAATATGATGTTTTATGCTTTCCCCATTTTTGATGCCCATATCTTCAATAGAAGTGCAAAAAACATCTTTGGCATTTATGCCTATTCCTAAACGTAAAATATTATCAACAAAAGATTGTATGATATTTTTGTCTTTAGAGGAATGGCTAATAAATATATTGTTAGTACTTTCCCTTTTCTCAGAATTGTATTTGGCTTGTATTAAATTAGTGATAGCGATGATGCCTCCAAAATCATAAGGATTTATATGGGAAATGCCTACCAATGCTGGTAAATATGCTTTTAAATAACTACTTTCAATTGGTAATTTAAGTTCGATGATTTCTGATAGTTTTGCAAGAGCATCGTACAACGAGTTTATTTCCTTGCAATGAAAACACGTGTCACATTTTCCTGAATTTATAGAAGTACGAATATGCTCTATAATATTTTTACAATCAGAAATGTTTTGTTCAATTTTTATATTCATTACTACAATGTTTCTATGTGTAAAAAGACTTATATCTGTAAATTGGAAGAGATTATTTGAATAATTTCCTCATCGGTAGTTGTTGATTCTTGTCTGTTTTTTAATGCGATAGATGCTGTATCTACTGCTTCTTTTGATGTTTGTGGAACAAGTCCCGAATAAACGATATTTTCTATATGTTCTAATTCTATTCGCTTTTTAGAAATTTGTTCTTTTGTGTACAGTTCTGCCTTTATATCTAATAAAAATCCTGCATACTTATTGCGTAAATCGTGCATAACAGCAGCAAATCTTTCGTTGTCAGCTGCCTTCTTTTCTAAATTTTCAGCTTTGTATTTGGTGGTGAAATATGTTAATGCCAACGCTAAGAACGCCATTAATGGAACAATGACAGCTTCAGGTAGCCACTTGAATATATTGGTAATTGCAGAAGCTGATACCAAAACAGAAAACACTAAAAGAATCTGATTTTGTTTTTCTCTTTAAGAAGTATATATTCGCTTGACATAAATGAATCTTATGCGTCCAAATTATTTTATTAAAACGCTCAAGTATCTCCCTGTAAAGAATTTTTGTTTGTTCATCCATATGACTTATTCGTTTGACATGTATTTTAAAACTTTGATTAATGCATCAATGTATTTATATGTGTTTACTGGCATGTTGCTTCCTGGTGCTGTCAGATTAAAACTCCAAACCGGGCATGAATTATAGAGCTTTTTTTCATAAGTTCCTATTGGTTGATTGGAGCTTTGTTCTCCTTCTCTTAGCCAGTGCCAATCAGCAATATTATGATAAACAAAACTGTCAATCACGATTCCCGGAAGATGGTAACTCCTGAAATAGTTATCACGAATTTCACGCATGTGCTTACATGTGTCGAATAACAAACCATTGCTTGCAACATTTTTTTCCTTCATTGCTTGTTGCTCGCTTTTGGGATCAGTTGTTAACCAGTTGCCACCCATATTTGAATCAGGATAGTCGTATTTCCCATTCCAATCACCCCACCAATCTAATTGACGAAAAGCTGGTAGCACCTCGAATTTCATACCATCAGTAAAATTGATTACTACGACTTGCCCATCTCCATGAATATCACTCCTTGGATAGGTTTGTAAAATTGCATTCTTCAATGCTTGTAGTAATCTGGACTGACCATTTCCCCTTAGTGCGTCATATCTATTATATTCGTCTCGTGGCAATTCAACAAGTATATCAATGTCACTTGTATCAATAGCAGTACCTCTTCCATAAGAGCCCACATATAAACTATGAGCAGTTTCGCTAGTACTACCCCAAAATTCCGAATTAACCGCTCTTGTTATGCGTCTATATCTCTGAGATACCAACGAACGCTGTTCAAAGCTAATTATTTCGCCTCTTTTTCTAACTGTATCCATATTAATTTCATTTCGTTCCACAAAAGTACAAAAATAACCCCGATTTATCGAATATAATTCGCTATATTTGCACTATAAAATCGTATCAAAGAATGAAACTGAATAGAATAAAGACTGTATTGTCCGAAAAAGGTATCTCTCAGACATGGTTAGCTAAACAATTGGATAAGAGTTTCAGTATGGTAAATGCCTATGCTTGTAATAGGATTCAGCCTAATTTAGAGACCTTGCAACAGATTGCAGAGATATTGCAAGTGGATTTGAAAGATTTGATAACCGATAAAAAGAACGGTTGAAATAGAACTTGATTAGGTTAGGGGGATATGTTCATTTGCACCTTATTGCAGATGTGCTGATGAACTTCCGATAATATACAATATTAAGAACATGACTCCTGAAGAAAAAGCAAGAATAAAGATAGACCAGTGGTTTGCTGATGCAGGTTGGGAAGTGGTTGATAGAGAAGACTACGAGCCGACTTGTACCGCTGTTGCCATAAGAGAAGGTTTGCTGAAAGGGAATCTTGAGGCCGACTATTTCCTATTTATTAATGGGAAAGCAGTAGGGGTACTTGAAGCTAAACGAGAAGAAACAGACGCTTTCGCTTCAAAAGTTTGCGACCAAGCAACTTTATATGCAAGAAGTGTTCCCAATATCTATCAGACGTATCAAAAGCCATTGCCTTTTATCTTTACCTCAAATGGTAAAGAGCTATACTTTTGTGATTTTCGTGAACAAGATTCATATTTCAGGCAGATAATGGCAATCCCTACACCACATGAGTTGGTCAAGAAATTGGGAATTGAAGATACATTTGCAGGACTACCGACATTGAAAAAGAAAGGGCTTCGTGATTGCCAGTATAAAGCAGTGACAGAACTTGAAAAGAGTTTCCGCAGTGGGCAAAACCGGGCTTTGATGGTTCTCGCTACTGGTGCAGGTAAAACATATACGGCTTGCCTTGCAGCTTACCGAATGCTTTCTTATACCCCCATGCGCAGAGTGCTGTTTCTCGTTGACCGAAATAATCTTGGCAAACAGGCCGAGGGTGAGTTTGGAACTTTCCGCCTGACAGAGAATGGTGATGCGTTCAATACTATCTTTACGGTTAATCGACTTCGATCTTCTTCTATTCCATCTGATAGTAATGTGGTTATTTCTACTATACAGCGTTTGTTCTCATTCTTGAAAGGAGAAAATATTGAAGATAATGAGGAGGATGACGACAACGAACCGATGGAAGAAGTAACATTGCCGCCTAATCCCAATTTGCCACACGACTACTTTGATATGATTATCATAGATGAGTGTCATCGCTCTATTTATGGAAATTGGCGTAAAGTGCTGGAATATTTTGATACTGCACGATTGGTTGGTTTGACTGCAACGCCTATTCCTGAAACAATGGCGTTCTTCAATAACAATCGCATTGTCAATTACACCTTGGAAAAGAGTATCGTTGATGGCGTGAATGTAGATTGTCGGGTATATCGGATAAAAACGCAGGTCACGGAAACCGGCGGAGCTATATTAGAGGGTGAGAAATTCAAAGAAGAAACGAAATATACAGGTGAGGTTAAGACGGTAAGTAGTAAGGAAACCAAAACCTATACAAATAAAGAACTTAACCGGAGTATCATCAATCCGGCACAGATAAAGTTAATTCTTTCTACTTATCGGGATGTGGTTTACACTGAATTGTTCAACGACCCGCAGCGTGAGCCGGATATTGATTATCTGCCTAAAACATTGATTTTTGCCCTCAATGAAGCTCACGCCACCAACATAGTACAAATCGCCAAGGAGGTATTTGGAAGGACAGATGACCGCTTTGTTCAGAAAATTACCTATTCGGCTGGTGATAGCAACGAACTGATACGGCAATTCCGTAATGACAAAGATTTCCGTATAGCCGTAACTTGTACTTTGGTTGCTACCGGAACGGATGTGAAACCGTTGGAAGTGGTAATGTTCATGCGTGATGTGGAATCATTGCCTTTATACATTCAGATGAAAGGACGTGGGGTGCGTACTATTGGCGATGAGCAATTGCGTAATGTTACTCCAAATGCCTTTAGTAAAGACTGTTTTTATTTGGTTGATGCAGTGGGGGTGACTGAACATGAAAAAACAATTCCGACTGCAACAGATGAACCGACTACAAGAACTATTACTCTGAAAGAATTGTTAGAACGTATCAGTCATGGTTATATCCCTGACGAATACCTCAAGCGGCTTGCAGCTACGCTTGCCCGAATACATAATAAGGCAGATAATACGCAACGAAATGAGTTTTTACACTTAGCTCATGACGATATGAAAGAGCTTTCTGCTAGAATATACGATGCGCTTGAAAAGGGTACACTTCCTCCGTTTGTTGGCACAGATGAACCTAATAATGAACGAAAAGGCTTGGTATCTCCTCTTGCTAATCATGCAGATGCTCGAAAATACTTGCTTATACTTGCAGCCGGATTTGTCAATACGCTAATGCCCGGAGAAGATACGCTTATCTCAAAAGGGTTCTCCATTGAAGATGCTAAAAACACAACGGAGGCATTTGAAGAATTTTGCAAAGAAAATGCGGATGAAATAGAAGCTCTTCGTATCATCTATAATAATGAAGGCGAGCTGATAACTTATTCAATGCTGAAAGATTTGGAGAATAAACTTAAAATGGCAAACAACCATTTTACCCCAAAACAAATTTGGAACTCGTATGCCATTCTTTCTCCAAACAAGGTAAAGCGTTCAACAACAAAAGAAGAAAGCGATGCTTTGACCAATATCATACAACTGGTGCGCTTTGCTTTCCACCAAACCGAGAGACTGGACAGTGTAGTCAGTACATCCAAGCAATATTTCAACTTGTGGTTGGGACAAACCCAGCGTGAAATAACCGACAAGCAGCGTGAAGTTATCAGTCGTATAGTGGATTATATCGCTTCCAACGGAGCTTGTACCGTCAGAGATATTCGTGAAGATGATGCAACCCATGCAGCCCAAATGATTAGAGCGTTTGGTAATATGCAAAAAGCAGACGAAGCACTTCATTCACTTTATAAATTTGTAGTTTTAAGAAACGCAGCATAAGAAAATGGCAACAAATAATACAACAGAGCAGTCGCTCACCAAAAAAGTATGGAGTCTGGCAACAACTCTTGCCGGACAAGGTATCGGTTTCACCGATTATATCACCCAGCTGACCTATCTCTTATTCTTGAAGATGGATGCAGAGAATGTAGAAATGTTCGGAGAGGAATCGGCTATCCCAACTGGTTATCAGTGGGCAGATTTGATTGTTCTTGATGGTTTGGACTTGGTGAAGCAATATGAAGAAACTCTTAAACTGCTTAGTGAGCAGGATAATCTGATAGGAACGATTTATACGAAGGCGCAGAATAAGATAGACAAGCCTGTTTATCTGAAAAAGGTTATCACCATGATTGATGAAGAGCAATGGCTCATTATGGATGGTGATGTAAAAGGGGCTATCTACGAAAGTATTCTTGAAAAGAACGGACAAGATAAGAAAAGCGGTGCTGGACAGTATTTCACACCTCGTCCACTCATTCAAGCTATGGTTGATTGCATCAATCCGCAAATGGGTGAAACTGTTTGTGACCCGGCTTGTGGTACAGGCGGATTCCTGCTGGCAGCTTACGATTATATGAAAAATCAAAGCTCCGATAAGGAAAAACGTAATTTCTTGCGCAACAAGGCACTACATGGAGTGGATAATACGCCTTTAGTCGTAACGCTTGCTTCTATGAATCTCTATTTGCACGGTATCGGTACAGACCGCAGTCCGATTGTGTGTGAGGATTCTTTGGAAAAAGAGCCTTCTACACTTGTGGATGTGATACTTGCCAATCCTCCTTTCGGTACTCGTCCGGCTGGTTCTGTAGACATCAACCGCCCCGATTTCTATGTAGAGACCAAGAATAACCAGTTGAACTTCCTCCAGCACATGATGCTTATGCTCAAAACCGGAGGACGTGCAGCTGTGGTACTTCCTGATAATGTCCTCTTTGAAGCCGGAGCTGGTGAGACTATTCGCAAACGCCTGTTGCAAGATTTCAATCTGCATACTATCTTGCGCTTGCCTACAGGTATCTTCTATGCGCAAGGAGTAAAAGCCAACGTCTTGTTTTTTAGTAAAGAACAACCAACCAAAGAGATATGGTTTTACGATTACCGTACTGATGTAAAGCACACGCTTGCCACCAATAAGTTGGAACGTCATCATTTGGATGATTTCGTTTCCTGCTATAATAATCGGATAGAAACCTACAATGCAGAAAATAATCCGCAAGGTCGTTGGCGCAAATACTCGGTAGAAGAGATATTGGCACGAGACAAAACAAGTCTTGACATCACTTGGATAAAGCAAGGTGGTGAAGCGGACAACCGTTCACTGGCGGAACTGATGGCAGATATCAAGGATAAAAGCCAAACGATAAGTTCGGCTGTAGCTGAACTTGAAAAATTGCTCGCAAACATAAATGAAGATTGAGCGTATGGGAAACGATATTATCACAAACGATAAAGATATTAATGACCTGTTTTTAAAGGTTGTTGACCTTGTCACGCAGGCAAGGGAACGTGTGGCAACAGCTGTCAATATAGCTGAGGTCTATACTAAGTTTCATATCGGACAATATATAGTAGAATATGAGCAAAAGGGAGAGACAAGAGCCGAATATGGAAAGGCGGTACTGAAAGAACTCTCCAAACGTCTGACTGATAGGTTGGGAGAAGGATGGTCGTATTCAACTCTTAAGAATATACGGCAGTTTTATATTGTCTTTTCTAAAGGGCTAACCAGTGGTTGTCCAAAGTCGAGTCAAAAAGCTAACCGGTGGTTAGCCGATTATCCGAAGGCAGAGGAACATTTTTTTGAACCGACATTCACACTCTCATGGTCTCATTATCTTATACTAATGAGGGTGGAAAATCCGGCTGCCCGCAGTTTCTATGAAATAGAATGTACCCAACAACAATGGTCTAAAAGACAACTTAGCCGTCAAGTAGGAAGCTGTCTTTATGAGCGATTGGCTTTGAGTCGTAACAAAGATGAGGTAATGCGGTTGGCTAAAGAAGGGCAAACTATTGGGAAACCATCGGACATCATCAAGAATCCAATTACATTAGAGTTTCTTGGTCTAAAACCTGATGCAGTCTATTCAGAGTCAAAATTAGAAAATGCCATTATCAGCAAGATGCAGCAGTTCCTATTAGAACTTGGCAAAGGATTTCTCTTTGAAGCAAGGCAGAAGCGGTTCACGTTCGATGAGCAGCATTTTTTTGTTGACTTGGTGTTTTACAATCGTTTGCTACAATGCTATGTACTTATAGATTTGAAGATAGAGAAACTTACTCACCAAGACCTCGGGCAGATGCAGATGTATGTCAATTATTACGACCGCTATGTCAAACAAGACTTTGAAAAGCCGACAATTGGTATTCTGCTGTGTAGGGAGAAGAATGATGCACTTGTGGAACTCACCTTGCCAAAAGATGCTAACATTTATGCTTCTGCTTATCAACTCTATCTCCCCAACAAGGCTTTATTGCAAGCTAAGGTGAAGGAATGGATTGAAGAGTTTGAAGAAAATGAGGAATTAAAAAACTGGAAGAAGATGAGGAATTAAGAAAACTGGAAGAAAATGAATAGTAATTGTGCAGTTTTGGTTGCACAATTAGAAACGTGCCGCCCCACATAAGAAGCGGCTGTAATTGTGCAGACACCATCTGCACAAATTGTCCGGCTAACTTCTGGACAATTTCTTAGATAAAGACTAATTGGTATGGATACAAAGAAATTACGTCAAAAGATACTCAACCTCGCGATACATGGAAAACTTGTACCGCAAGACCCAAACGATGAGCCTGCATCTGTATTGCTTGAACGAATTAAAGCTGAAAAAGAGCGGTTGGTAAAAGAGGGGAAAATCAAGCGAAGTAAGAAGTCTGCAAAAACTTCCGATACGCCCCATTATCCCTACTTGTTGCCGAAGGGATGGGAATGGTGTAAGTTGGAAGATATTGTTTCTTTTGGTGGAGGTAAAACCCCTTCAATGGATAATAAAGAATATTGGGATAATGGGAAGCATCTATGGGTAACTTCTAAGGATATGAAGCGTACCCATATTACAAACTCTCTGATGAAAATCACAGATAAGGCTTTGGAAAGAATGACATTATATGAGAGAGGTACGTTACTTGTGGTAACACGTAGTGGCATATTAAGGCATACTCTTCCTCTTTCTATATTAGAAAAGCCTGCTACAGTTAACCAAGATTTAAAGACTATTTCACCCCATATACAGGAGCTTTCTGAATATCTGTACGTTATTATCAAAGCTAACGAACACATTATCTTAAAAGAATATCATAAAGATGGAACAACTGTAGATAGTATTGATTTTGATAAATTTAGATGCTTACCAATTCCTTTAGCTCCTATCGCAGAGCAAAAACATATAATTGCGGCTTCAAAGCATTGGTTTTCTTTAATTGACCAAATAGAGCAAGGCAAATCCGATTTGCAGACTACAATCAAGCAAACCAAAAGCAAAATCCTTGACCTCGCCATTCACGGCAAGCTCGTGCCACAAAACCCGAATGACGAACCAGCCATCGAACTGCTGAAACGCATAAATCCTGACTTCACACCTTGTGATAACGGGCATTATACGCAGTTGCCTGATTCGTGGAGCATAGTGCCTATGCAAATGCTCTGTTCCTTGACTGATGGAGAAAAGCAGAGTGAAATAGAAAGAGTAAACCTTGATGTGAAGTATTTGCGTGGAGAGCGCGATGCAAAGACCTTGACTTCTGGCAAATATGTGGCGGCAAATTCTCTTTTGATTTTAGTAGATGGAGAAAACTCAGGTGAAGTGTTCCGTTCTTTTATTGAAGGTTATCAAGGCAGTACATTCAAACAATTGTCTATCAACAACAATATGAATGAGGATTATGTTTTGCAAGTTATTAACTTACATCGCAAGACTTTACGAGAGAACAAGGTTGGTTCTGCCATTCCACACTTGAACAAAAAGCTATTCAAAGCGATAAATGTACCAATACCTCCTTACAATGAGCAGCAAAGGATTGTAGAGGCTATAAATAACGCTTTTACCTCTTTAGATACTGTGATGGAGAGTTTATAGGCTCTCCATCACAGTATCTAATTGAGCAAAGAACGTGCGAACTGCATAGATAATTCGTTTTTGCTCTGCCTTTGGTGGTATTGGAATCTCTATTTTTGAATATTCGGAAATCCAATATCGTTTATGTGTGTCACCAACTAATCTGGTAACACTCATAAACATTGCAATATAATCAATCTCAATATCTTTCTGTATCTTTAGAATTTTCATAGCTGATGATTTTACTTTGAAAGGAAAATCAACTAGTTTTGAATCCGTTGTAAAATCATCAAAAATTATGCAAGGAATATTTGAATATATCCCTGTTGTCTCATTGGTATAGCCAATTATAAAAGACTTACCTGCTGTCAAGACTGGAACTGAATAGGAATCATCATAAGCCGTTGAATTTACAATATAGGCTGTAGGCTGTTCATACTCTACAACTTGTTCGAGCCTGCAAACAGTCCATCCATCAGGCAACTGCGTATAATGCCCGTTATCACAAGGTGTGAAGTCAGGATTTATACGTTTCAATAGTTCAATGGCTGGCTCGTCATTCGGGTCTTGTGGCACGAGTTTGCCGTGAATGGCAAGGTCAAGAATCTTACTCTTGGCTTGCTTGATTGTGGTTTGCAAGTCAGTTTTACCTTGCTCTATTTGGTCAATCAAAGTAAACCACCGTTCAATCTCGGTAACTATGCGTTGCTGTTCAGTTAAAGGTGGCAAAGGAAAAGCCATCTGTTCTAAATTATATTTTGGCAAACCTTCGCGACCACTACCCGTAATCTTCATAGATTTAGCGAAGTATGAAGATAAAACTAACGCATGAAAATATTTAGGTTCAACTAAAATAGGACGCATAATACAAACGTGTTGACTGACATTGCCACAATTAAAATCAGCAGGAACTACAGCGCATCTTCCCAATGAACCACCAGTAATATTCAACAACAAGTCGTTAGCAAGCACTTCCGTTCCTTTCATCTTCTGATGAACTTCTTCAGAAATATACTTGATGTCATCATAAACAAGTCTGTCATTATATACATTTTGTGAGCGGAAAAAAGGAATCCCATTCACAGAATAGTTACTTCCCTTTGGCGTGCTACCAGAACCTATTTTTGAGCATATTTCTTCAATCGTTATCCACACCCAATTATCGGGAATATTAAACGGCATGTTCCCATAATGGGGCATATCGGAAATAGTTAAGGAGAGGAAGAATCCCCTCCTTAACCTTAAATCAAGTGTCAGACATTCAAATCCTTCATCGCCAATCCATAGTTCTCCTGTCCGAACAGGTCTTGATGGATGAGCTTCAACCCAAGAGTCTGATAATACTTGTAATCATCACCTTCGGTACAGAGGTATTTGTAACCGTAGCGTGGCATGTACTCCTTGAAGAAACGAGCCAAGTCTTTCAGGCTTTCGGCTTGGTTCTTCTTGAAGTTACTGCGCACAATGATGATAGACCAGTCGGGGAAGTTACCTCTTCCATCGCTGTACTCCCAGAAGCGGATGTAGCAGTCTAAATCACGCTCACGGATGTCCACGCAAAAACCATTGGCATTTTGCATCACGCTACAACTGTTTCTGTAGCCGAACTTCTCACACAAGTAGAGATTGAAATCAAGAATCAAATCGTTTTGTCCCATAATTGATTGAATTTAAAAGTTATAAAAATGGATTATAAATGAAAGCCTCGCTTACGCTTAGCCTTTTCTTTTTCATCAGGCGATTGAACTCTGCTTCTTCTGCGGCAGTGGCATCGTATGATGAACTGCCATTCAACAGACCAAGACTGATACTTGAACCATTGTTGGAATGGGAAACGCTTTGCTGCACCTCTTCATCATTATGCGTGAACCCTTGTTTGGGGTGTTCAAATGAGGATGCGCAAGCATTCTGTTCCAATCGGTTGTCGATATTCAAGTAGCTGAACTCATGGCTGACTTTTGAGCCGGAGAAGAAAAAACGTTGTACTCAAACTTGACACCCTGTATTTCTCTTGTAGTCCGGCTGACTTTGAATTTCATATCAATGTCACGGTCAGCAAGAGCTTCTTTCAGTTCATCCCAATTTTGAGCTTTGGGCAGCTCCTCTTTCAACGCTTTGTATATCTCGTGTTTTGCCCGGTCGTATGAGCGCAAGCGTTCTTCCTTGATATGGTCTTTACCATTGGCAAAGTGCAAGCGGTATTTTGCCGTCAACATCTTACAAGCCTTTTCATTTCTGCGGAAGTCGTTCTTATCGCTAATCGTCTTACCGTCATTATCCACCCGATTGAAAACGATGTGACAATGCGGATGCTCACGGTCGATATGCCGGGCAATGATGTATTGCGTATTTTCGATGCCCATCAGTTTCATATAGTCGTGGGCGATTTGCAACATCAACGCATCATCAGACTTCAAGCGTTCGCCATCTTCAGGAGAGAAGTTAAGCGAGGTATGCCCAACAATATTCTTTACCTTGTCATTGAGCAATGCCTGTAATTCAAATTGCTCTGCCATCTGTTCGGATGAACCATCCACTCCGACAGCTTCCAGCAATTTAGATTTTTCCTCTTTGAGGACATAGCGGACACAACCTCCGAATGATGTTCCTTTTGTCTGCTTACCTATCATCTTTCAGTTGCTTTATAAGTTGGTTAATACGCTGCGCCATCTCCTCGCATCTTTTGGCAACGGCAAAGAATCCGTAGGTGTTTGCCTGTTTCGCCAACTGGTTGAGGTTGGTACTTTCACCTATCAACTGACGGATGATGTGGATATGCTCTTTCGTGATTCGCTCATGCACCGTTCCGTTCTCAATGAGTGAGCGGATGACTGCGCTTTGGGTCTGCTTGCTCCGTCTGCAAAGCGCGCCGAGCCATGCGAATTGGCTGTATGACAGACGGAGAGTTATCGTATATTTCTTTTCCATTTTGAATTGCTTTTAGTGAATAATTTGTGACCATCGGGAGTCGCCTCCTCAGACTTTTTGAGGAGTAAGTGGTCGGGAAATGTAATACACCGACATTAACTTGCTATAGTAAAAAAGTCTCGATTTCTCTCCCTTTGTTCAAAGTCTGAATCCTCGTTTCTTAGGTGGTGAAAACTTCGTTTGAGTAATACCTCGCTGTACACTGACGAGCTTCAAATCGAATGTCTCTATCAGTGTTTTCAAATTCGGATTCCTCTTAATCATCTGTTGGAGTGTGGCTTCATCGGGGCGCATCTTCAACAGATAATCGGCAATGTCGTATCCCTCTTTCCGTTCGTTTTCGGTTGCTTTGGCTTCCAGATAATCGAACAGTTGCACATCAATTCCATAACTTTTCATCAACCCGATTTTGCTCTGCCAATAGTCGGTCGCTCCCAAATCAGGGAATAATACAACGCTTCTTTCTGCAAGAACGGACAAACTGTTGGCGTTGAAACAACCGTTCTTTCCACCCGATGCAATCCATAGGAATTGAGGTAGGTAGTAGGATGCAATGATTGCCGTTTTCTCACTTTCAACCAGTGCAATAGGACGGATTTTGTCTTCTGAAAGCAGATGTTCACCGAAGAAACATTGCTTCAAATTATAGCCATCCTTGTGCAGTACGGAGTGTACCCACGTGATATGATTGTACGGCTCTTTTATCCGCTTGCCAGTTTCAGGATTGTAAAGCATTATCTTACCTGTACGGACTCTGTTCTGATAATCCGTTTGCCAAAATACAGTTGCGCCATCCCAATGTTTGGAAGTACCAACTTTGTATTTCTCCATCAGCTTCAATGTCTCTGCCTCTCCGAATTGAGCCGATAAGAATTGAAACAGTTTGTTGTCGGGATAGCGTTGCAACGACTGGTTGACTATATCCAAATCAATGTAGGAGGTGACTTTCGGCTCGACTTCTTTAATGGGCGTATAGTTCCGAAAGGTATCTTCGGACAACTTTTCCTTCTCAGACGGATTCCGCTCAAAGTAATCATGGGGCGTGAAGTGGTAACCACATTTCTGTTCGTGGTCGCAACGACCCACGTAATCAGGAAACTGTATCTGTTTCTCTGTATCAATGTACTTGGAGAAACATCTTTTACGGTGGCAGTTCGGGCAAGTATGCCGGGTGCTGATACCTTTGTAGGGTTCTAATATGAATCTATGTGTACTCATTGTATGTTTCTTTTTAGGTGTGTCATTTTTGTCGTTATTGTCGTTTTCGCTTGGAAAGTGTCAAAACCGACAAAAATGTCACAGGTTAATCTTTGAATATTCTCCATGCTTCTCTTTGCGGAACAACGTCCCGATATTGTCATTGAGAAAGCGTTGAAATGTCCGCTCCTTCATTCCGTTTTGCTCTGCCACCTGTATGGCTTGGGCGGTGGTAAAGGAAGGAGGTAGTAAATTGACTATCGCCTGTTGCTGACTGTTGAGGGCATTCTCATTCAGTATATTTTGTACGCTCAATGCGGACTCCTTGAAATATTCCGTCAGTTTAACGGCTCTCTCCACCGTCAATAGGTCAATACAAGCCTTGTCACACTCTCCGCAAGTCCATCGTGCCAGTTGGATAATCAGACAAAAGCGGATAATGTATATCTCTAACTTGCAATAGATACTTACGATGGTGTCGTTCGTTTCCCGGTCGCACAGTTCAGAGAAATGGTGCTGCCACTCGTAAAGCCGTTTCTTGGCATTCTCTGAGAAGAGGAGAATTTGCGGTTCTATCTCTCCATGTTCATTGAGGTTGCATTCCGATTGTATCAGCTTATCAATGATAGCATTCCATTCTTGCTCTATATCTTCCGGCAGTTCCTTGTCATTCCATCGTGCTTTCTGTTGCAGGTTGGGCATCACAAACAGAATGCGGTCGATAAACCCGTTGCTGGAGCGTTCACCTTTAGCCAACTCGTTCAAGATTTTCTTTTGGATAGTACCAATGACCGATATATACGGACGCTTGATGAAGATGGAACTCTTGGCATTCTTGCGGTCGGACAAGGTGGTCTTGGCACTGAACACTGAGAGCCAGAACTGTTCTTCCGAACCGTTGTTATAGCGGTTGAAATTCTTGAACCAAGCGGATAATTCATCAGCCCACAAGCATAGCCCACGTTTGTTCTGCGCATGAATGAGGCTCAATCCTTCGGGCGTTACATCCGAAACCAAGAAGCGTTTGCGGATGGGCTCTTGTGGAAATTGCTCTCCACCGCTTTCCGCACGTTCCTTGCGGCTCATACTCATCAGCTCATCGTACTTGGCAAGAGCCTTTTCAAATTCCTGATTCTGTCGGTAGTCATAATCAAGAAACGGCTTCATCGCAAAACTGAGCGGGTGGCTTTTGTTCGCTCCCGGTCTTCCAATCAATGCCATATATAGGATGGGGCTTTCCGTCCAACCTTGCTTCATTTGGGCAAGGTGCGTATTGCCTATGCCGACTGCTATTGCCGTAAGGATGGCTGCGGCAATGTAGTCGGTAGGGTAGTTATGGCATTCGTGTACCTCATGGATGATGCGTTGGATTTTTGTCGGGAATATGCTGACGGGGAATGCCGTACCAGACAACCTTGTGCTTAAATCAATCGCTTCATCAATGATGGATGCCGGATTAATAGAATATGTATCCATAGCCCAATCCGTTAAAATTGCACTGATGATTTGGGCTTATGGCGGACACTGCTCTGCATATTGGCAAGCATCTCCTCGTATGTCTGCTCGGCAGTCTTTCTCCGTCCGTTCTCAATCCAAGCAAGAAGCTCGTCTTCATAGAAATAGAGTTTCTTGCCTTTCTTGTAAGCAGGAAGTAGCCCTTTGCGTACCAATGTATATATGGTAGGCTTAGCTTTTCTGATGATACGGCAAGCATCCTCAATTTCCACCAACACATGTTTGTCAGATGGCTGTGGCTGGAGTTCTGCTACCATCTTTTTCAACTCGATGACCTGTTCGGTCAGATAACCTACCGCTTCGGGCAGTTTATCAAATGTTACTGTTTCTTTTTGCATACGCCAATCGTTTTTAATTGTTCGACGGCAAAGGAAACAGGTGTTTCAATGGTGGAATCATTCACCAAAATATAACTGATGAATAACTTTTTGACGGTAATAAGTGATGATTACGAGTAATTTAAGTACCTTTGTGTCATGAAATACTAGTGGTTATTGAAGCTATAAAACAAATTTGTCGTTTATGATACCGCAATTTGAAGAAATACGGATACAGGCATTGAAAGAATTAAGTGCTGGGATAGTTATGAGAGCTAAAGATTTACGCATTCCTTTGGCTAAGCATTTTGGATTGACCGATGAGGAAATGAATGCTTGGTATCCCTCTGGTAATGGCGAAATATTCTTAGACCGTATTTCGTGGGCTTTATCGTATCTTTTTATTGCAGGACTTGTAGAAAAACCTCAAAGAGGTGATTATAAAATCAGCGAAAAGGGCTTGTCTATGCTTTCTTCATGTACGGAGGAACAAATAAATAAGTTCATCAAAGTAGCTGTGAATGCGAAAACTCCGAAGAAAAGTTCTAAAAATAAAGATGCTAACAACACTTCTTCCCATTTGGGAAATGATGATGAACGTACACCGGAAGAAGAATTAGCAGATTCTTATGATAGGATAAAGCAGAATGTGCAATCTCAGATTCTGACAACTATATTAAGTAAAAAGCCACAAGAATTTGAACGGCTAGTTGTAAAATTACTTCAAGCACTGGGGTATGGTGGCGAGGTCAAAAACTCAGGTATCGTAACGAAACTTTCTAATGACGGTGGTATAGATGGTATTATTAAAGAAGATATTTTAGGATTTAATCATATATCCATACAGGCAAAGCGATATGCTTTAGATAATAATGTTCAGCGTCACGAGGTTCAAAGTTTTGTGGGAGCTGTTGCCGGAACGCCATCCAAGAAAGGAGTATTCATTACTACCTCTGATTATACTAAAGGTGCAATGGAGTATGTGGAAAGCCTTAACGGTTCACCAACTATTATCTTGATAAATGGTCAACAATTAACAGAATACATTTATGACTATGGCTTGGGATTGCAAGCAGAGAAAGTCCTTAAAGTCATGAAAATGGATATGGACTACTGGGATGCAATGGATAATGCCTGATGGTATTGCAGCTATGCAATTTTTCTATCCAGTTTAATCTTACATACAGATTCGGTGTGCGACATTTTGCGCTCAATGGTAGATATTTCCGAATCACGGAGGGTGTGAGCAAATACCCTCTTTATGAATGTGGCAGTTTGTAAGCGTGGCTTGCCAAATGCTTTGCCGATATTCCATCCAAAGTGCATGATGTCAATGGTCTTTAACTGAGAATCGACCTTTATCGGTTCTACTTTGGGCAAAGCATCTGACAGGTAATATTCTGTCACATATCCACACAAGCGATTAAGTGTAGCTTCATCAAGATAGGAAACTAAAGTTTGTTTCGTGTATGCGATAACTTTATTGAGCTTTTCTTGTGAGGCACGTTCTTTTTCAGCCATAGCATTGGCACGAAGTACCTCATATTCTGATGGCTGGTTGTGTTCTTCGATAGAAGCATTGTTGATGGTAGAAGGTGTGGCTTCCACCTTTGAAAATTTTGCCACATCTTCGTTGAGTTCGGAACATGATGGATTAGAAACTTCGTCTGTTTCGTCAGATGTTGTTTCGATTTCAATTTCAGGTTCAGGCTCAGAAATGATAGGCTCTGAATTTATAGAATTTCCGGCAAGTTCCGAGTTTGCTGCTTGAGCTTCTACGACTACAGCCTTGTTGCGATAGTATTCAAATCTCATAAAGCACTTTTCTATTGTAGGTGAAAGGAGTTGTCTGAATACCATTTGCAGATTGAGATAGATAGCTCCCATGATAATGGAGCATACCACCAAAATGAGGTAGCTGCTGAACTCGTCCCAACCATAGTGAAGTACGGTCTGGCGGGCTAAAACACCAATGATTGCGATTGTACCAAAAACAATCAGATGCAATGTTATATGTTCTATCTTTCTCTGTTCCATAGTGAGATGTATTAATCGTTTGTGTGCAAATATATAGGATTAATTTTTGAGAAAATCCATAGTTTTGCTTGTTAATGGGCTTTTGACGATATATTTCATCACTTTTCACCACGTTACACTCTTAATAATAAGCGTATTGCAAATTTCTTGTTTTTGAATGAAAATAGTTGGGTAAATAGACTTGTGTACCTTAAAAACAGAAATTATCTGCATCATTTGGGGTGAAACAATGCAGATAATCAATAGGGTATAGAGATATAGCTTATTAGCAATACAATGTCTGGTTTGTACCCTTGTTGAGATATAAAAGAATGTTGTAATCTTGATTACGAGCGACTTTGTTTATTAGCCATTCTCTGAATACTATGGAATGTCCGGTGTCTATTTGATAAGATAAGGCTATAACCATATCGAGATTATACACATCGGCATTGTTCCCATTCTCCAATTTGATGTACTTACAAACTTCGTGGCTCTTCAAAATATTGGTTTTCAAGATTCTCTTGATTGCTGCATGGATAGCTCCTGCCGTTGTATAAAACAAGTCTGCAAGTTCCCAAGTGGTCATCCATACTTCGCCATCAGAAATATGGATGCCTTGCCCTTTGTTGGTTATGATTCCTCGTTTCATAGTTACAATTTACTTGAGTGATATTTTATTGGCTGTTTCTCGCTTCTTGGCATTTACTAGGTCGGCATAAATCTGAGTTGTGGACACGTTTTTATGCGTTAGCATCTTTGAAACAGTATAAATATCTGTACCCAAGGATATTTGTATGACGGCATAGCTGTGCCTAAAGCAATGGAAGGTTATCGACTTTGTTATTCCTGCCTTTTTGAGCCAGTTCTTGAGTGGGTAGTTAATCATGCTCCGTTTCAAGCCTTTGAATACCTTGCCCGTGTCGGGCATTCCGCATAGTTCGTAGGCTTCGTAGCTGATGGGGAGTGTCGCTTCCGTTTGGGTTTTCTGTGTTCTGATACGCAGACAATAACCTTGGTCAGGAGCGATGGTAAAGTCCTCCCATTGCAAGTTTAGAATGTCGCTGATGCGTAAGCCTGTCAGACAAGCGAATAGAGAAGCGGCTTTTAGAACTGGGATGTCGCAAGGAGTGGCTGCGAGTTGCTTCACTTCGTCCAGTGTCAGATATTCTTTCTTCACATCTTGTGGTTCAATCTTATCAAGGTAATCGTTGATGTTCTCACGAAACCATTTGTCCCGATAGGCAATCTTCAACAAACCTCTAAAAGTAGAATAGTAGCCGGATGCCGAATTGAGGGATATGGGGCGGTTGCTGTGTTTGAGTTGCTTGGCATTCAACAGGTACTCACGGAACTTCTTACATAGATCCACATTTACATCGCCAAAGGTACATTGCCCCTTGACGAAGTTGTAGAAATGCTGATAGACGAATTGCCATTTCTGGTCTTTGTTCCGGCACATCTTCTTGAAGTAGGCGAGGAAGTCGGCTTTCTGTTTGGTCTTGTCCAAGAAACCAAACTCTTCGTTGATGAGCGATTGTACTCTGATACAACGGATAGCCTCTGCCTTGTTCAACATATCGTTGTTGAACTCCCGTTCCATTTCGTTTTTAGGATGGGCATAGATGTAAATGCCGAGGTATTCCCTGCGGCTCATCTGCATCGTTTCAGGGTTACGGACTGCCGGATAATAATCCAGATACAAGGAGATACGATTGTTTCGAATCGCTCTCTGACGGACTGTTACTTTTGTACATGTGTGTGACATACTGTTTAATATTTAGAGTTTTACATTTGTTTGGCGCAAAGGAATACGGTGATTCAATGGTGACAACATTCACCGAGAAATAACTTATTCAATCTTCGGGGCTGCAAGTAATTTATCCAATTCAGGTTTGGAGATAAGCGTGTATTTGCCTTTCTTGACCTTGTGGATATTATGGTACTTCGCATAATGATAGAGCTGGTCACGAGTAAGATTGAACTTTTCTATCGCTTCGGCCACCGTATAATATTGTGGTTCTTCGGGTGCTGCAATGCCCTTAGCTATATCTACATGCTTCTTGGAATAGTACACCATGATGCCCTCTTTCTTCTTCGGGATAGCATTTTTGGAAACGAAACAGTAGATGGCGGATAAGGTCATACCGAATTTCTCCTGCATATCCTGAGTACTATACCATTCGGTAATGTCTGGATTCGGGGCTTTCTTGGTAAAGTAAGCGTCTATATGTTTCTTGCTCCAGTAAGTTTTGCCACGATTGAAAGTCCGAGGGATGTTGTTCTTCTTGGCTACTAAGAATATCCATGATTCGTTTATATGGTATTTCTCTTTGACTTCTGCGGTGGTGTAGAAGTCGGTGATAGGGGCTTTCTCTTTTGTTGGTGTATGGAATTCTGTTGGATTATTGAATAACACATCAATATCCTCTTTCTTCAAAAGATATTTGAAGCCCAAGCGAATGCCCTTTAATTCCCCTCGTTTAATGTAATCGTAAACGGTTGGTCGGGTTACTCCGAGATAGATTGCCGTTTCGGTGATTGTAAGAAATGGTTTGTTTTTTATTCTTTCAATAGGCTTTTCTTCAATCTTTTTCTCCACGATTTGATTGTTTGCCTTGATTGCTTCATCACGCTTCCTCTTTTTATAGAGTGCGTTGGCGCATTGCTTGGAACAACATGCGGTAGTTGTCTTTTGGGCGATAAACTCTTTACCGCACCAAGCGCAAATTCGCTTAATTTTCAGGTTGCTGCTCATTTTAATTCATCTTTATTTCTCCGTTATTTCTGTAAATTCCCGTAAAACCGTGTAAAATGGCGTATAGTTTCTCTACTACCTTTCCTCTTGATTTTCGAGCTTCAACAAGCGAGCAACAAATGCGGTACAAAAATGAGCTGAAAAAGCCCTATAAACGATAACTATCGCTTATAAGGCTAAAAAAGAAAGGTGCTCAAAATGAACGCCTTGATAATCGTTGATGATATATGCTAATCGTTGGTAATCACCACTTATTTGCCGATGCAAAACCTCTCAAATATATTCCCCAACACCTGGTCTGTTGTGACTTCTCCAACGATGTCTGAGAGGTGGAAGATGCATTCTCTTAAATCTTGGGAGATGAAATCTCCGGAAAGGTTGGCGGATAAGCCTCCCTGGACACGGTGGATGGAGTCGAGGGCGTGGGTTAGGGCTTCGTAGTGACGGATGTTAGTGACGATGACGTCGTTTGAGGATAAAGAGGGGATATGAGCAGCTTGGATCAGGAGATCCTGTAACTCGTCGATATGCTCTCTTTTCTTGGCCGATATGAAGATCGATTGTACATTATCGGGAAGGTCGGTTGTTTTAAACTGACGGTCGGTGAGCAGGTCGGCCTTGTTGAAAACGAGGATTAGCTGTTTCCCTTTCGAGCGGGGTAGTATTTTTTCAGATAATTGGGCGATCTGTAGGGAGGCATCGGCTGCATCTATCATCCAGAGGACAATGTCTGCTTGATCGAGCTTCTGGAAGGTGCGTTCGATGCCGATACTTTCGATCGCATCGTGCGTTTCTCGGATACCGGCGGTATCGATGAAGCGGAAAGTGATCCCTCCGAGGCTGACTGTGTCTTCGATAATGTCGCGGGTTGTACCGTGGATATCGCTGACAATCGCTTTATCCTCATTCAGCAGGACGTTTAGCAGAGTCGATTTTCCGGCATTTGTTTCACCTATGATCGCAACAGGAACACCGTTCTTGATTGCGTTTCCTACACTGAAAGAGTTGGCCAAACGTGATATAACGGTTTCGATATGGGTTGCCAACGTGCTAAGTTCACTTCGGTCGGCAAACTCCAGTTCTTCGTGGTCGCTGAAATCCAGCTCCAGTTCCATCAAAGAAGTGATATGCAAAAGTTGTTCACGTAAGTTCTTTAATTCATGACTGAACCCCCCGCGCATCTGGTTTAATGCCAAACGGTGCTGGCCGGCTGAAGTCGAGGCGATCAAATCGGCGACCGCCTCGGCTTGACTCAGGTCCATCTTACCGTTCATGAAGGCGCGTTGAGTATATTCGCCGGGGAGGGCGGAGCGGCAACCGCTTTCAATCAAAAGTTGCATGATCTGCTGCTGGATATAGACGGAACCGTGGCAAGTGATTTCTACCGTGTTTTCGCCGGTAAAAGAATGAGGTGCACGGAAAAGGGCGACTAACACATCGTCTATGAGTTCTTTATCCCGCCTGATACTACCGTAACGCAGTGTATAAGCTTTCTGTGACAACAGATCTTTCCCTGTTATACGCGGTACGAATATCGTGTTGCAGATTGCGATTGCTTCTGGTCCGGAGATACGGATGACGGCAATTCCTCCAGCTCCGGGGGCAGTTGATACGGCGCAGATAGTATCTTCCATTCTTCTATACGGTTATTAATTCATATTCCTGTGTTCCGAGGCCGATCTTTTCAGCATGTTCCAGCCCTGCTTGCCAGTTTGTGTCGGGGTGCATGAGATGGAATTTGTCGCAACCTTCCAGATGTTCGTGATGCGGAGCGTCTGAAAGGCGGTTGCCTGTCTCCAGGATCGGGGCCTTGATCACCATATCGGCACAAGCCTTGTCTAATGCGACCGGATCAAAAGAGGCGGCGATGCCCAGATCTGGCACAATCGCAGCATCATTGTGATTCCAACAATCACATTCAGGTGAGACATTCATGATAAAACTGATGTGGAAATTCGGTTTGCCCGACAAGACTGCTTGGGTGTATTCGGCGATCTTATAGTTCAAACGTTCAGACGTGTCGCCTTCACCCATGACGGCTCCATCGTATTGGCAAAGAGCTACGCATTGGCCGCAACCAACACATTTGCCGTAGTCGATTTCTGCTTTATGGGAAGTATTCAAATGAATGGCATCGTGGCGGCAATGTTTGACGCATATATTACAACCCTTACAACTTTCGATGTCGATTCTGGGTTGCGATGCCGAGTGAAGTTCAAGTTTGCCCCCCACACTGGCGCATCCCATGCCGAGGTTCTTCAATGCGCCGCCGAATCCGGTCTGCTCATGTCCTTTGAAGTGGTTCATGGAAATGACAATATCTGCATCGGCAATGGCGGAACCGATTTTGGGAGCTTTGCAATATTCACCGTCGATTTCGATTTCACGGTATTCGGTCCCTTTCAGGCCGTCGGCGATAATCACATCGCATTTGGCGGAAATGGGATTGAAACCGTTTTCCATTGCACTTTCCAGATGATCTACAGCATTGGCGCGACGACCTGAATACAATGTGTTGCAATCTGTCAGAAAAGGCTTCGCCCCTAAACTGCGAAGCAACGTGGCCATCCGGGCCGCATAGTTTGGTCGAATAAAGGCTAGGTTGCCCGGTTCGCCGAAGTGGATCTTGATCGCTACAAACTGATTCTGGAAATCAATGTTTGCTATGCCTGCACGTTTTACGAGACGTTCCATCTTGTCCAACAAGTTGCTGGACGGAGTTGTACGGAGATTGGTAAAGTAAACTTTAGACGTTTCCATGTGTTTATTGGTTTATGTGGGCAAAGGTACAAAAAACTATTTTTCCTGCGAGTTGTTGGTTTTGTAGATTGGCTTTTATATAGTATTTTTGTGTCAAATCAGTTAAAATATGGACATGTTTCGGTTAAACCATGAGCAATTACTTAAAGGCGTAAATCTGAGTTTCCAACGTTACTTATCCCGGCAGGTCAAGTGGGACAGGAGGTTGATCGGTCTCTTTGGAGCGAAAGGGGTGGGAAAAACTACGCTTTTGTTGCAGCATATCAAATCGACTTATGGTGATTCTTATGAAGCCCTGTATTTGCCACTCGATAATATATGGTTTCAGGAACGGCACATGTTGTCCGAAACGATCAGGCGATTCCATGAGAAGGGAGGGAGGCATCTTTTCTTGGATAATGTCCATCGATATGGAAACTGGATACAGGCGATAGAGCGTTTGCATGACGATTATCCTGATATGCAAATTGTGTTTGCCGCACCTTCGCTAGTCGAAGGTGAAAAGATGGAGCCGTCTTTGGGCGGGAAAGGCGATTGGTATACGTTGCATACCATGTCGTTTCGTGAATATTTGTCCTATGAAGGTGCGCTGGACCTCAAACCGATCCCATTGGACGAGCTTTTGTTTCACCATGCGGAAGTGACGCAACAGGTGATGGACGAGATAAACATAGTCCCCATTTTCCGGAATTATCTGGAACATGGCTGCTATCCTTTCTATTGGGAAGATCCGGATGCTTTTAATTTTCGTTTGCAGGATTTGGTGCGGGATTCGGTTGATGTGGACCTGCCTGCCATTCGCCAGATGAACAATGCCATGTCCCGGAAGATGAAACAATTGCTGATTCAGCTTGCCAAAGAGGCTCCGGAGTTTCCCCGCATGCAGGCTCTGACATCCAAGTATGAGATGGATAACACACAAATACACAAGTTGCTGGATTATGTAAAAGAAATAGGAGTGCTTCGCATTCTACAAGTCAGGAAAGAAGACGGCGGACTGGCCCGTTCGTATCGCTCTTTCTTGGCGAACACGAATCTGATGGCAAGCCTTTTCCGGGAGATGGAGCGGATTTACTTGGGAGAAACGTTTTTCGTCGATCAGATGTCTAATTGCGGAACGGTGGAACTTCTGCATAATGGAGACTATCGTGTGAATGGAAAGTACACGTTCGTGATTGGTGATCCGTTGATGGACTATGAACGTATCAAGAATGTGGAAAATACGTTTGCCGCCATACACGGGCAGCCCAAGAGTGTAGGAAACAAGATACCTATCTGGGCGCTTGGCCTTTGTTATTGATTGATTTTGTCATCAATTAAATATGTAAGTTATGTTGGAAAATATGAAAAACAGACGAACGATCCGTGAATATACGACTCAGGACATTTCGGATGCTTTGTTGAATGAATTGCTGGAAGTTGCCACCCGTGCATCCAATACGGGGAATATGCAACTGTATAGCGTGGTCATTACTCGCGATAAGGCGAATAAGGAAAAGTTGGCTCCAGCCCATTTCAATCAGCCGATGATTACAACAGCTCCAGTCGTGCTCACTTTCTGTGCTGATGCCAACCGTTTTGTAAAATGGGCGGAGCAGCGTGATGCCGTGGCCGGTTTCGACAATTTCCAAACTTTTATCGCTTCGACTATTGATGCGATGCTGTTTGCCCAGAGTTTCTGTACGGCAGCAGAAGAAAAAGGTTTGGGGATCTGTTATTTGGGAACGACGGCTTATAATGCGGATAAGATTATCGACGCCTTGTCGCTTCCACGCTTGGTTGTCCCTATCGTGACAGTCACGGTCGGCTATCCCGACGGAATGCCTGATCAGGTGGAACGTCTGCCACTTGGAGCAGTGGTTCACCAGGAGGTTTATACGGATTATACGCCAACTTCTATTGATGCATTGTATCACGATAAGGAGGAACTGGAAGTAAATAAGCAATTTGTACGGGAGAATGATAAAGAGACATTGGCCCAGGTATTTACGGATGTACGTTATACGAAGGCTAATAATGAATATTTCTCCGGTGTATTACTGAAAGTCTTGAATGATCAGGGTTTTATGAAATGATATGCACGTCGTAGTGTATGAACAGCCCGCTTTCGATAACCCCGGTGATCAACTTGATCGATTCTTCCAGGTTGTTGGGGATATGATCGAACCAGGCATCGAGAATCAGGTTCCCGTTCTCCGTGATCACAGGGCCGTCTTTCCCTTTAGCCATTCTTAATTTGATTTCTTTGGGATTATAAGCCCGGAGCACTTCTTCGACGTAGGTAAGTGCTTCGGGAAATATCTCTAGAGGGACCGGGAAGCGGGATCCTAATTGGGTTACGATCTTGGATGGATCGGCGATAATATAGGTGCGGGGACTGGAGTTGATCAGTAGCTTTTCTTTGAACATTGCTCCTCCGCGCCCTTTGATCATATTATGTTTCGTGTCTATTTCGTCGGCCCCGTCGAATGTCCAGTCCGGTTTGTGTTCCCACAGGCTGGTGACAGGGATACCCAAACGGACACATGCCATACGGATTTCCTGTGAAGTTGGGATTGCACGGATATGTAATTGTTCGTTTTTCATCCGTCTGGCGATTTTCAATAAGGCCAGATAGGCAGTCGAACCCGAACCTACTCCGATGATTTCTCCCTCTTTGACCATCGAGGAAATGATGTCTGCCACTCTCTCTTTCTCTTCTCTGTTGGAGATGGTTTTTCCCCATTCCAAAGATGATAATATTGTCTTTCCCCATTCCATGATTTATCGACTTTGTTTTAGTAACCATAACCCTATGTATTAGGTGGCATAACCCATAGGGTTAGCCCCCGTAAAGCATAGCTTTTTTAGATCCGATCCAATACTGTTTCGATCAGCCCGGCGATGGAACCTTTGTATTCGGTATTCATGTCTTGGGTTACCCGTCCGGCAATGATGCAGCACACGGTCATGGCACGATGTCCCATCAAGGCGGACAGCCCGGCGAGGGACGAACTCTCCATTTCGAAGTTGGTAATCCGGCTATCGTTGAACTTGAAGGCTTCTATTTTCCGGTTCAACTCCGGATCGGCGAGTGGCAGGCGGAGCCGACGACCTTGCGGACCGTAGAAACCGTTGGCCGCAATCGTTACTCCCCGGATAATATCATTTTGTGTGATCTGTTCGACCAGAGAAGGATCAGCGGAAACAACATAGGGCTTGATACCGTTTAGCTTCCATTCCAATTGTCTTATCAGTTCCGATTCGAAAGCCTTGTCGCGCACTTCCTCGGAGCCGGCATAAAAATACAGGACTCCGTCGAACCCGATCGATTTTCCGGCAGCGACATAAGTCCCGACAGGAACAAACGGTTGCAATCCTCCTGAAGTGCCGACACGCACCATTGTCAGTTGCCGGAATTCCGGTTTGATGGTGCGAGAGGCAAAGTCGATGTTTGCCAGAGCGTCCAGTTCATTCAGGACGATGTCGATATTATCGGTCCCGATGCCGTGTGAAAGCGTCGTGATGCGCTTCCCTTTGTAAGTACCGGTGATGGTGTGGAATTCACGGCTCGACACTTCACATTCTTTCGTATCGAAATAGGAGGCGACAGTGTTTACGCGATCGGGATCGCCGACCATGATGATCTTGTCGGCGAGCTGTTCCGGTTTCAGATGGAGGTGGAAGCAACTGCCATCGGGATTGATAATAAGTTCAGAAGGAGCGATCATTGGGCTTAGTCTTTTAATGGTTTCGAAGGTACACTTGACGGTTTGGCGATTGCTTCTCGCATGCTGGTGTCTGCTTCGATATTCTTCATCTTATAATAGTCCATGATACCCAAATTGCCGCTACGGAAAGCTTCGGCCATAGCCTTGGGTACTTCGGCTTCGGCTTCGATAACCTTTGCACGGGCTTCCTGTGCTTTGGCTTTCATTTCCTGTTCGACAGCAACGGCCATAGCACGACGTTCTTCGGCCTTTGCCTGGGCGATATTCTTGTCGGCTTGAGCCTGGTCCATTTGCAGATAAGCTCCGATGTTCTTGCCTATGTCGATATCGGCGATGTCGATGGACAAGATTTCGAATGCAGTCCCCGCATCCAAACCTTTGCGGAGAACCAGTTTGGAGATGGAATCTGGGTTTTCCAATACGCTTTTATGATTTTCAGACGAACCGATAGAGGATACAATACCTTCGCCGACACGGGCCAGAATCGTTTCTTCGCCGGCCCCTCCGACTAACTGCTTGATATTGGCACGGACCGTCACACGCGCTTTGGCGATCAGCTGAATACCGTCTTTGGCAACGGCTGTAACGGGAGGTGTGTCGATGACTTTCGGGTTTACCGACATCTGCACGGCTTCGAATACGTCACGTCCTGCTAAGTCGATAGCGGTTGCCATCTGAAAAGGGAGGTCGATATTCGCTTTCGATGCGGAAACGAGGGCATGGACAACCTTTTCGACATGTCCGCCTGCCAGGTAGTGTGCTTCCAGTTCGTCACGGGTCAGCATTTTCAGACCAGCTTTGTGGGCTTCGATCATGGCGCGAGTGATGACATAAGGCGGCACGTTACGGATACGCATCAGGAAAAGCTGTATCAGCGAGATGTTGACACCTGAAACTTTTGCCGAGATCCATAGGAGGAACGGCACATAATAAAAGAAAATTACCAGCAGCAATATCGCTGCCCCCAAAAGGGCGAGAGGTACAAAGGTCATTTCCATGTGAGTAGAATTATGATTTATGAATTATGATTTATTTTTCAACTTTTAATTTTCACGATTACATTATAACCGTCGACGCGTATCACCTCGACCGGTGTGTTTTCGTCAATCAGTTCGTCCACCGATTTGGCTTCCACCATAATCCCGTTAATACGAGCCTTCCCGATTGGAGCGAGGCGTGAAAGTGTCAACCCTTCGTCACCCGGTACGATCCCCAGATCACGGCTGGACACCAGCTTGGAATCGATGTCGGTTTTCAAAGCCACCCGGTTGAAGGATTTGGAACGCAACAACCAGACGAAGGAGGCTATGAATACGAGCAATGATACCGCCAATGTCACATTTCCCACCGGCGTACCGACTGAGTAGGCATAGATCAGGCCACCGGCAGCAAAAAGGAATCCTCCCACACCGGCAACCGTGATACCTGGTAACATAAATATTTCCAGCAGGATGAGTACGATGGCTACAACCATTAGGAAAGCGATGATGAACGTTTCAAATATCATATAGGCACTTGTTTTATCGTTTGTTTTTCAGATAATTGATCTCTGCATTACGGGCTTTCTTTTCCAATTCGCCGGGTTGTTCCAGCAAAGCATTCAGTTGTTCTTCCGCTTGCAGGATGGTAGGCTTCAACTGCTCTTTGCGGGCCGTGTTGCCTTGGGCATAGGAAGTGCGCAGACCATCGAGTTTTTCATTCAACTCTTTGATCTGTTTGTTCAAGGTAACTACTTTTTCGTAATAGCTCTTTGCTTCTGGGCTGTTGATCTCATCGAGCTTGTAATAGACGATATTACCTGCGATGATGAATTCAAAATCCTTTTCGATCTTTTCCTCTCCGTAGGGTATTTCCATATGGGACAGGCGAATCAGATCGGTATAGTCGGAACCTTCCTTCCAGGAATCCCGGATGGAAGTTATCGCGGCACGGGCCCGTTTCATTTCGATGTCTTCGCTTTCCACTCGTTTGTGCTCCGGGTTCGGGATAAAAAGATAGACGCAGGCTTTACCCTCCGGCTGGAAACGGTCGGATACGAACCATCCCAATCCTTTTACTTCGTCGAAGACCATCATATAATCGTTGTAGGGCGAATTGAACGGCATACCCAACTGCTCTGGTGCCAGATAAGTGTCGGAATTGATGTTGTAGCGGGTGACAAAGAGGTCATAACCGCCAATCGAACCGTTCCCTTTGGAAGAATAATAGATTGTAGCGCCATCGGAAAGGACGAACGGGTAGTTGTCGTCATCATTGCTGTTGATATTCATCGGTAACTGTTTTTCGTCACCCCATTCGTCCATAAGCATGGACTGGGTGAAAAGGCAATAATGGTCGTTGTCCGTCGAATGTGCATAGTAAATCTTGTCGCCTTTCTGGTTCTTGTATACGGTCGAACTTACAGGCTCGTTTGTCTGGAAAAAATCTTTGTAGGAATCGAGTGTGCCGCTTTCTTCACTCAAGATATAGGCGGAAAGGAAATTGTCTTTGTCCACGACCAGGCTATCAATGATCTGAATGTCTTCCACCTTTTCCATCATGCGTTGTGCATTGTTTGCCAGATCGAGCTTGGCTTCGAACGCTTGTGGGTCCTGTTTTTTCTTTGCCAGCAGGTTGATGTATTCTTCTAGCATTTCTCCGGCTTGGTCGAAACGATAGGTCTTGTAGTAGACTTCGGACATATAACGGTATGCTTCCTGTACTTTGCGTTTGACAGCTACTTTCAAATGCTTTTCCGCACCGGTCAGATCGCCGGTCTCGTAGCAGCAGACACCATACCAATGATTATAGGAGGAATTGCTTGGCGCTTGCTTAACCAGCTTTTCAAAGGCGGGTTTGGCCTCTGCGTACTTTCCTTCGTTGTATAATTTTTTTGCTTCAGCCAGACTTTGTGCATGCAGCCCGCCGCAGAGTAACGTAATTCCTATTGTGTAAAACAGTTTATTAGATAACCAATTCATCGATTTATGATTTATGAATTATGATCTATGATTCGGATTTATGGCTTATAATTCATAAATCTAAAATCATAAATCATTACTTTTGTGTCCGATTACAAAAATAGGAATTAAAATCAAGAATCAAAACCCTTATTTTTTAATTCTTAATTTTTAATTCTTAATTAGTAAAGTATGGCAAAGTTGACAGAAGAGGAACTCCTGTTTCGTAAAGTAGAAGAGAAAGTCAAGAAGGCGATATTCGAATACGGCCTGATTGTGGATGGCGACCGCATATTGATCGGATTGTCGGGGGGGAAAGATTCGCTGGCGCTGGTGGATCTGCTCGGACGCCGTTCCAAGATATTCCGGCCCCGGTTCGAGGTGGTCGTGACACATATCGTGATGTCGAATATTCCTTATCGTTCGGATATCAGTTACTTGAAAAGCCGGGCAGACGAGTACGGCCTTCCCTTTTTCGTGCATGAGACGAGTTTCGACGCTTCGACCGATACCCGTAAATCCCCTTGTTTCCTTTGCTCCTGGACACGGCGGAAAGCCTTGTTTGATATTGCAAAGAAGCATGGTTGCAACAAGATTGCCCTCGGACATCATCAGGACGATATTCTTGAAACCCTTCTGATGAACATGATCCACCAGGGAGCGATCGGAACGATGCCGCCGCGCTTGAAGATGGATAAGTTCGATATGGAGATTATCCGCCCCATGTGTCTGGTGGAGGAGAAAGACTTGACCCGGATTGCTGCGTGGAGGGGATATCGGAAACAGATTAAGAATTGCCCGTACGAATCCGGCTCCAGCCGTTCGGACATGAAGGAGGTGCTGTCGCGTCTGGAGGTGATCAACCCCGAGGCGCGTTATAGCCTTTGGAACAGTATGTCGAATATCCAGGAAAATTATCTTCCGAAAATCATAAATTATAAATCATAAATCATCTCATGCAAGGATTTTATACTATTCTGTTATTGGTCGCATCCAATATCTTTATGACGTGTGCTTGGTATGGGCACCTGAAGATGAAGCAGCAGTTCAGCTGGTTCGAGCATCTGCCGTTGATCGGTGTTGTCCTGTTCAGCTGGTTTCTGGCATTTTTCGAATATTGCTTCCAAGTTCCGGCAAACCGGATGGGCTTTCGCGATAATGGTGGGCCGTTTAACCTGATCCAGTTGAAGGTGATCCAGGAGGTGATTACGCTGGTCGTCTTTGTAGGTTTCAGCTCGATAGCCTTCAAAGGCGAATCGTTTAAGTGGAACCACGCACTGGCTTTCCTGTTTCTGGTGGCGGCGGTTTATCTGGTGTTTAAGAAATAGTCCGAATTTGTTGATCCAGATAATCCATTATTGCCTTTTCATCATCCGGATGAAACCATCGGATGCTGGTGTCCCGTTTGAACCAGGTCATTTGTTTGCGGGCGTAAACGCGGGAGTTGCGTTTTATCTTTTCAATAGCGAAATCTAATGTCCATTCGCCATCCAGGTACTTGAACAGTTCTTTGTAACCGACTGTGTTAAGGGAGTTCAATTCGCGGAAAGGATAGACGCGGCGTGCTTCTTCCATCATGCCATCGGCCATCATTTGGTCTACACGGCGATTGATGCGGTCGTAAAGTTCTTCACGGTCACGGGTAAGTCCTATCTGGATGATCCGGAAAGGCCGTTCTTTGCGGGTGTTGGTACGGAAAGAAGAATAGGGTTTGCCTGTCATACGGCAGATTTCTACGGCGTGGATCACACGCTTATAATTGTTGCGGTCGACCTCTTCGTAATGCAAAGGATCGGCCTCTTTCAACTCGGCAAGGATAGGAGAGAGCCCTTCTTCTTCAAATTGTCTATAGATGGCAGTCCGGATTTCGGGGGTGACAGTGGGGATGTCGTCGATCCCTTTTGTAACGGCATCGATATACATCATGCTGCCACCTGTCATAACGACGGTCGGATGTGCCTGGTGGAGTTCTCTGAGCAGGGACATCACATCTTCTTCGAAATTACTCGCACTGTAATAATCGGTGAGTGACAATGTGCCGACCATATAATGGCGTACACGTGCTATCTGTTCAGCCGTAGGGGCAGCCGTACCTATCGGAAGGTCTTTATAAAGCTGACGGGAGTCGGAAGAAATGATCGGAGAACCGAAATGCTCTGCTACACGCAGGCTCAGTTCCGTCTTGCCGACTCCTGTCGGCCCCAATAGGATGATAAGAGTATTGTCAATTGAATTCGTCATAGGGGTTCTCCATCGGTCCGTCGCCGAGCCCGTCAAAACCTTCTTTATCGAGTTCGTCGATATCGTATTCGGAATCGCCGTAGAAATCTTCACCTATTTCGGTGTTGCCGGCTTTGGTGTCCATCTCGTCGAACGACATGATCTGTACAGGTGCCTCACCGATAGATTTGCTGCATACGGCTTTGTCCAGATCTTTGCCCGGGATGATTTCGCGGAGTTCCATGAAGAAAGCACGTTCGGTCATATAATCGAAGACGAAAAGCAACTTCTGATGCTCGTCTTCAAGAAGCTCTTCCAGACGTGTATCTTCCATTATATAATTGTCCACCTCAGAAGTGGTATCCATTTCAACCAGTGTGATTTCCGTATTCTTGCTCCAGTCGTCATCACAGATGAAGAAAGAACACATCTGATCTTTTGTATACCCAACAGAGTCTATAATGGCATTGTACAAATCCAAGAATGTCGCTTCCGAGTCGATCTTAATCTCGCGTTTGAAGTCGTCAACTTCATCTGATAGAATTAGAAATCTAAATACCATAATCGTTATTATTTTTTGTTACATTATTTACTCATCGATCGAACCCCTGACGATACCGCGCTGGGATGATTTGATGAAGTTCAGGATCAGATCCCGTTCTTCGCTGGGCTCGTATTCGGTTTCGATGGCTTTCAAGGCTTCCGTATTGTTGAGGCCACGCGTATAAAGTGTACGGTAGATGTCTTGGATCAAGAATACCTGGCTGTTGGTAAATCCGCGACGGCGTAATCCTACGATATTGATACCACAGTACACGATCGGGTCACGTCCGATCAGGGTATAAGGAGGAATATCTTTACCGATACGTGAACCGCCCTGTACCATGACGTGCTTGGATATACGGGAAAATTGGTGGACCAGGCTACCACCGCTAACGATGGCGAAGTCGTCGATCTCTACTTCTCCGGCTATCTGTGAAGCGTTGCCGATAATGATATTATCTTTCAGCAAGCAATCATGGGCAATATGGGAATAGGCCATAATCAGGCAATTGTTTCCGACAACAGTTTTACCTTTGGAGGCCGTTCCGCGGTTGACGGTCACGCATTCGCGAAGAATGGTGTTGTTTCCGATTTCGGCAGTTGTAATTTCTCCTTTAAATTTCAGGTCTTGAGGGATGCCGGCAATAACGGCTCCGGGAAATACCTGGCAATTGTTACCGATCCGGGCACCGTCTAAAATAGTCGCGTGCGAATAGATACGACAGTTGTCACCGATCACGACATCTTTCTCGATTACGGCAAAAGGGTCGACTGTTGTATTTTGACCGATTTTAGCTTCGGGATGAACGACTGCTAAAGGGGATATGTTCATAATGATTTATGATTTATTATTTGTTTTTTACGATTTGTGCCATAAACTCGGCTTCGCTGACCAGCTTATCACCTACGAATACATATCCTTTCATGGTTGAAATACCACGGCGGATGGGAGCCAACAACTCCAAACGGAGGATCAGCGTGTCGCCCGGAACGACTTTCTGGCGGAATTTAACGCCGTCGATCTTCATGAAATAAGTGGAATAGCGTTCCGGTTCGTCTACCGAATTCAGAACAAGCAACCCGCCGGTCTGGGCCATCGCTTCTACTTGCAGTACGCCCGGCATAACCGGTTCCTGGGGAAAATGGCCTGTAAAGAAAGGTTCATTGCTCGTGATGTTTTTCACCCCCACGATATAGTTGCCGCCGATTTCGATGATCTTGTCAACCAACAGGAACGGGTAACGATGCGGGAGCAGTTCGCGGATACGGTTGATATCCATAACCGGAGTGCTGTTCGGATCATAGACGGGAGCCTGAACTTCGTTTAGTTTGATGTCCTTGCGGATCATGCGTGCCAACTGGTTGTTGATCTTATGTCCCGGACGGGTAGCGATTACACGGCCGCGGATCGGTTTGCCGATCAGTGCCAGATCTCCGATCACATCAATCAGCTTGTGACGTGCCGGCTCGTTGTCGAATACCAGCGGTTTATTGTTGATGTAGCCTAAGTCTTGTACGTCCTTATGCGGGATAGACAGCTTGTCGGCAAGGTTGTCAAGCACCTCCTGCGATACTTTCTGGTCATAGATGACGATCGCGTTGTCGAGGTCGCCACCTTTGATCAGGTTATTCTGTAACAACATCTCTACTTCGCGGACAAACACGAATGTACGGGAAGCGGCCAATTCTGTCGGGAATTCACTCAGGTCATTCAGTGTGGCGAATTGGTTGGAAAGCACTGGTGAATTGAAAGAAATCAGTACATTGACGCTAAATTTGTCGTCCGGCAGGATAATGAGGGAAGAACCTGTCTCTTCATCCTTCACTTCGATCTTGTGCTTTACGATATAATAATCTTTCGGTGCGTTTTGTTCCACGACACCGGCTTTCTGAATCTCTTCACTGAAAAAACGGGAACTACCGTCGAGAATCGGGAATTCGGGTGCATTCACCTCTATCAGGCAGTTATCTATTTCGTAGGCATATAAAGCTGCCATCGCGTGTTCAATGGTACTTACCTGGATACCGTTTTTGGAAAGTACGGTTCCCCTCTGGGTTCCGGCTACGTTTTCAGCAACGGCATCGATTACAGGTTCTCCTTCCAGGTCAACACGTTTGATTTTGTATCCATGATTTTCGGGTGCAGGATGGAAAGTAATCTGGATATCCAAACCTGTATGCAACCCTTTTCCTTGCATAGAGAAACTCGTGGCAAGCGTCTTCTGTTTCTGCATACGATCTATATGATTTATGATTTATAATTTATGATTTATTCATTGTCAATTGTGCATTGTCAATTGCCAATTTAAGTCGTTCTATCTCACGCTGCATCTGTCCCATCTGTCGATACATATCCGGCAGGCGATTGAAGATTGCGCTGGAGCGCATAAACGCCTTTGCGTTGATAGCCGGAGCACCTAACAGGGTTGTCGGTTCTTTTACATCGCTGATCACGCCGCATTGTGCACCGAATACTACATGGTCCGCCACATGGATATGGCCGGATAACCCAGCCTGGCCTCCGAACATGCAATGGCTGCCAATCTTTACGGACCCGGCAATACCTACTTGAGCTGCCATGACCGTATTTTCGCCGACTTCCACGTTGTGAGCAATCTGTACCAGATTGTCCAGTTTGACTCCTCGGCGGATGATGGTCGAGTCCATAACGGCGCGGTCTATCGTGGTATTGGCCCCGATTTCGACATCGTCTTCCAGTACGACATTTCCCAACTGGGGGATCTTCTTGTAGTTATCGCCTTCCGGAGCGAAACCGAAACCATCCGATCCGATCACGCTTCCGGCGTGCAGAATGCAGTTGTTGCCGATTACACAGCCGTTGTAGATAGTTGCGTGTGGATAGATCGTACAGTTATCGCCAATGGTCACATGGTCTCCGATGTAGGCGTGTGGATAAATGCGGCTGTTCTTGCCGATCTTCACATCTTCGCCAATGTAGGCGAAGTTGCCGACATAACATCCTTCGCCGACCGTTGCCGAACCGGCGATAAACGCCGTAGCATCTATACCCGCTTTCTTGGCATTCGCCTGTTCCACCATGTTCAACAGGATGGCGAGCGAAGCATAGGCATTGGCAACCTTGACCAATGTAGCTTTTACCGGTTCGGCGGGAGTGAAATCATTGTTTACTAAAACAATGCTTGCTTCAGTTTTGTAGATAAAATGTTCATATTTAGGATTTGCCAGGAAGGTCAATGTTCCTGGCTTACCTTCTTCTATCTTTGAGAAGTTGTTGACTTTCACTTCAGGGTCGCCTTCGACGGTTCCACCTAAAACGCTCGCTATTTGTTGGGCTGAAAACTCCATTACTTAATCTTTTATATGTATTTCAAATGCAACTGCCCGGACTTGCTTCAAGGCAGTTTGCAAAAATGGTGAAAATTATTGGGATAGCCTATGCTTTGCAGGGAATAATTCCTTTATCGTGCAGATATCCTGCCATTTCGCGTTGTACGGCCAGGGCTGCTTCACGCGCTACATTGGCAAAATTCTCCGTTTTGTCTGCATATATGATAGCACGGGAGGAGTTTACCAGTAATCCGCACTGGTCGTTCATGCCGTACTGAGCCACTTCGGCGAGGCTTCCACCCTGTGCGCCTACGCCCGGAACCAGCAGGAAGTGGTTGGGAGCATGTTTGCGGATATCCAGGAACATTTTTCCCTGGGTGGCGCCTACCACATACATCATCTGTTCGTCTGTAGCCCAATCCTGCGACTTTTTCAGTACTTTTTCGAATAACCGTTCACCAGCTGCATCTTCTGTCAACTGGAAATCGTGCGAACCTTTGTTAGAGGTCAGTGCCAGCAGGATCACCCAGGCTTCCGGATAGATCAGGAATGGTTTCACACTGTCTTCACCCATATACGGAGCGACCGTTACGGCATCCACCTTGATATGGTCGAAGAAAGAACGTGCATACATTTCGGAAGTGTTTCCGATGTCCCCGCGCTTTGCATCGGCAATGATAAACTGGTCGGGATAGTTTTCACGTAGGTAAGCGACAGTCTTTTCGAATGACAGCATACCTTTTACGCCCAAACTTTCATAGAAGGCCAGGTTTGGTTTATAAGCCACGCAGTAATCGGCTGTCGCGTCGATAATCGCTTTGTTGAATGCAAAGATCGGATCTTCTTCAGACAGCAGGTGCTGCGGGATCTTCTTTATATCTGTATCGAGCCCCACGCAAAGAAAGGACTGCTTTTTCTTGATGTTTTCGAATAATTGCTGCTTGTTCATGTTGTTACGTGTAAAAAATTAGTCTAAAAATGATGTTATAGTTCAGACTCTTTCAGTCGTTCAGCGTTCTCGGCCACGATCAGTTGGTCGAGGCATCCTTGTATATCCCCATCCATAAAGGCTGAAAGATTGTAAATCGTGTAGTTGATACGGTGGTCGGTGATGCGTCCCTGCGGATAGTTGTAGGTACGGATCTTTGCCGACCGGTCACCGGTGGAGACCATCGTCTTACGTTTATTAGCAATGTCATCCAGATATTTCTGGTGCTCCTTGTCATATATAAATGAACGCAGGCGCGTAAGGGCGCGTTCCTTGTTCTTCGGTTGGTCGCGTGTTTCGGTACATTCGATCAGGATTTCTTCGCTTACGCCTGTATTCGGGTTTTTCCAGACATAGCGCAGGCGGACGCCTGATTCGACCTTGTTTACGTTCTGTCCTCCGGCTCCACCCGAACGGAACGTATCCCATTTGATTTCGCCTTCGTTAATTTCCACATCAAACTCATCTGCTTCGGGAAGGACGGCAACGGTTGCAGCTGATGTATGCACGCGTCCCTGTGTTTCGGTAGCCGGCACACGTTGTACGCGATGCACGCCCGATTCATATTTAAGAGTTCCGTACACCTTTTCTCCGCTTACGGTAAAGATGATTTCCTTGAAACCGCCGGCAGCTCCTTCGCTACAACTGGACAGGGCCACTTTCCAGCCTTTCATCTCGCAATACTTCACGTACATGCGATACAGGTCTCCGGCAAAGAGTGCTGCTTCGTCGCCACCCGTTCCGCCACGTATTTCGACAATGGCGTTTTTGTCGTCCTGCGGGTCGGCCGGCACGAGGAGTAGCTTGATCTCCTCTTCCAGTTCCGGAATACGCGCTTCACAGGCAGCCGCTTCTTCACGGGCTATTTCTTTCATCTCCGGATCGGTTTCGGCCATCATCAAACGGGCTTCTTCCAAACCGTTGAGGCATTGCATGTATTCCTTGCGGGCTTTTATGATTTCGTTCAGCTCCTTGTATTCTTTCGTGAGCTTGACGTATCTTTTCTGGTCAGCGATGACGTTAGGGTCCGTAATGAGCGTCGACACCTCTTCGAAGCGGGACACCAGACCTTCCAGTTTTTCTAATAGCGTGTTATTCTCAGCCATATATGAACTCACCGAACTCGCTTTTAATAATCAGTTCCTTCTTGTCGCTTTCTTCTACCCGGCCGACAATTTGCGCGTCGATATTGAATGATTTGCTGATGGCAATCACTTCTTCCGCATGTTCCGGAGAAAGATAGACTTCGAGACGGTGTCCCATGTTGAACACTTTATACATCTCATCCCAAGCCGTACCGCTCTGTTCCTTGATCGTCTTGAACAGTGGGGGAACGGGAAACATATTATCCTTGACCACGCGACAATTATTGCCGACGAAGTGCATCACCTTAGTCTGTGCGCCGCCTGAGCAATGTACCATTCCATGAATATCCGGGCGCAAAACATCCAACAGCTTCTTAACGACCGGAGCATAGGTCCGTGTAGGAGAAAGCACCAGTTTGCCTGCGTTCAGCGGCGATCCTTCTACGGGGGCGGTCAGCTTCAAGCCTCCGCTGTAAACCAGTTCGTCGGGGACAGCTTTGTCGAAACTTTCCGGGTATTTTTCTGCCAGATATTTGGCAAACACGTCGTGGCGTGCACTGGTCAGCCCGTTGCTTCCCATGCCTCCGTTATATTCTTTCTCGTATGTAGCCTGTCCGAAAGAAGCCAATCCGACGATCACGTCGCCCGGACGGATGTTCGCATTGTCGATCACGTCGGCACGTTTCATGCGGCAGGTAACCGTACTGTCGACGATGATGGTGCGGACCAGATCGCCTACATCGGCCGTTTCGCCACCGGTCGCGTAACAACCGACTCCCATTTCGCGAAGTTCGGCTAATAGTTCGTCTGTCCCGTTGATGATGGCGGAGATCACTTCACCCGGAATCAACAGCTTGTTGCGTCCGATGGTGGAGGATACTAATATGTTGTCTACGGCGCCCACGCACAGCAGGTCGTCGATATTCATTATCAAAGCATCTTGCGCGATACCTTTCCATACGGACAAGTCGCCGGTTTCTTTCCAATACATATAAGCCAGAGATGACTTGGTTCCGGCTCCGTCGGCATGCATGATGTTGCAATATTCAGGATCGCCTCCCAGAATGTCGGGAATGATCTTACAGAATGCTTGGGGAAAGATTCCCTTGTCGATGTTCTTTATTGCGTTGTGAACATCTTCTTTCGAAGCGGATACACCGCGTAGATTATAACGTTGGTCACTCATTGTTTTTGTGAATTTGTCTGCAAAGATACTATTTTTTGTCTTACTTATCTAAGTTTTAGCACATCTCCTTCTTCGGGAATATAATCTTTGTGCTTTTTATTTATCTTATATAAGCTCTTGATCTGTATTCCGTATTTCTGTGCGATGCTGTGCATGGACTCGCCTACCTGTACGACATGGTCATAATTCGGCTTGTCTGCTTTCTTCTTTTTCTTTTTCCAGATAAACAATATCGTTTTTCTGTAACGGGAAATCTTCCGGTACTTCGTTGTATTTCTTCAAGTCTTTTACCCGGAAGCCGAGGCTGGCGGCTATGTCGTCGAAGCTATCTTTACCGTTGGAGTAGACATACAGCAAGCCGTTTGTACGGTAGATCGTATAGCGGGAGATGCGTGCCGGTTGTTTGCCCTTCTTCTTACCGCCTTTTGCCGTATCATACCGGTAGAGGTCATAATCTTCGATCAACTTGATCAGCCGGTTGGCGTAGGCGCGGTCTGTAGCGTACCCGCATTTCTGAAGCCCTCTTGCCCAGCCTTTATAGTCGGTGACTTTCAGTTTGAACAGGCGGGCATAGCGGGGACGGTCAACCAGAAAACGGGCGTGGTCTTCGTAAGACTGTTCCGGATTTTTATATTTGCGGAAACATTCTCCCCGCAGGTCGTCGTCGTGATAGACACGCCCACCTCTCCAATCGGAATGACATTTGATGCCGAAATGGTTGTTCGACTTGCGTGCCAGCTCGCTCCGGCCGGCCCCCGACTCCAATAATCCTTGTGCAAGCGTGATACTGGCAGGGATACGGTACTTTTTTTGATGCTGAACAGCTAAACTGCTGTATTGTTTGATATACTTTTCGTATGCCGGCACTTTCCGTTGGCTGGCTCCGAGTGCCGTCCCGGTAACGGACAGCACCAACAGCAGGGAAAGGATTCGTAATGTTAATCGCATGACTGATTCGTTGTATGTAATTATATTTAACGGCAAAGATAATTAATTTGTTTTACATCATTGTCATAGTCGTGTGCCGGGGCGGGAGGCCGTATCAAAATTTGATAGATATGGATTATAAATGATGATTGGTCACCATGCTATTTATAAATAAGGATTACGCGGATCTCTGATTTGGCTCCACCTGCCCTCGAAACTTTTTGATTATTATGAGGTATAAAGGTGAAGGTAATCATCCGAACTGTCTTCACCCTTGTCTTGTCCTGATTTAGGTTGACCATGTCACTCTGATTCGTTTTTACTACTATGTATTTAAGTGAAAGGTAAGTATTTACAGCTATTACTACCACTTTTTAACCTTTCGCCCTTGGTCGAAAAGGCTTTTGACATTGGTCGAAAGTGCTTTTGACCAAGGGCGAAAGCCTTTTCGACTAAGGGTAAAAGGTCTATGGTTGGGATGTTTGACAATAAATGTATTTGGGGGTTCTCTACATTTTCTTTATTTTTGCTTGTATCATTTAGAATGTTATTTCATGAAAGAAATCAAGTTGGAGACAAAAATCCGGATCTATCCTCTTGCCGAGCTTCCGGAAGAGGAGTTGCGGCTAATGGAGGCAGCCATAAAAGCGACGGGACAATCGTATGCTCCTTATTCGAAGTTTCATGTCGGAGCGGCAGCCTTGCTGGAGGACGGCACGATCGTAACCGGCAGTAATCAGGAGAATGCCGCTTACCCTTCCGGTTTGTGTGCGGAGCGCGTGGCGTTGTTTCATGCCGGCCATAAATATCCGGATATTGCCGTTGTCGCTCTTGCTATTGCTGCCGCCACGAATGGTAGCCAGGTCGAGAGCATTTCCCCTTGTGGTGCCTGCCGCCAGGTTTTGTTGGAGGCGGAACAGCGTTATGGCAAGTCAATGAAGGTCTTGTTGTGTGGTACAAAAGAAGTAGTGGTGGCGGAGAGTGCCGAATCGCTGTTGCCACTTTGTTTCGGGGCGAAAGATCTGAAAGATGATTAAAAAGAAAAAGAGGCACAAGCCTGGGGAGGTGATAAATTAGCTTACTGCTTCCCGGCGGCGGTGTGCCTCTTGTGCGCTGTTGTTATGCGCATTTTCTTAATTGTCAAATATCCGGATCAATAGGTTCGACCTTCAGAGGTTCCAGGTTGTTTTCTGCTCCTGGATAACCTATGTTTTGGTTAATCACGCCTCCTGTGTTACTTGTGATAGCGGTTTCAGGAATCGGCCATAAAATGTGGTGTACGCTCATGCGGTATTCACCGTTCGGAATTTTAACACCCTTATTGAAGAAATTATTCTTGACGGAAACCCAATCGAAATAGAAGTTTACGCCGGTATCTTTGCAGTTCGTACCGATACCACCCGGTCCTGAAATGTTATCCAATTTATACACACGTCCGTCCAAAGCTTCGCATGCCTTACCGGTCTTGGCATACAAATAGGAGATACGGACCAATTCGACATGGCGGTTTTCTTCGTAATACAATTCCCTGGCTCGTTCGGCAAGTACGTCGGCAATACCGACGGTTCCGTTTAGAGGTTCCGCACCGGCACGTTCACGGACAACATTCAGCATTGCAGCTTCATTTGCCATATCGCCTTTCCAATAATAACATTCTGCCAACATCAAGTAAACTTCTGCAGAACGATAAATATACCAAGGTGTTTCTCCTCCTTGGAAATCCTGAGTCTTTGTTGGATCAGGGACGAATACTTTATAATGTGGCCACATGTACCAGCAACGGATGGAGTCGGCGACAGAAAGGTCAACCGGGCGAATCAAGTTTTGTCCGTAATAAGGATTGTTCGATTTCTTCAAGCCGGGATCGTTATAGCGTAAATCTTCCATCCGCTTCCAGCTATCATGATTGAATGGTCCGCGTAAGTCGTTCTTTTCTTTTTCAGTCCAAATTTCGTATTGGTAATAATTGGTTGGGCGTAACGTTCCGATACCGCGACCGTATTGGGTGTCGTTATCGATTTCCGTATTTTTGTCCGCTCCGTCGGGTGCAATGGCAGTGCCACTTTTCCCGTCAGGTGTCTTAATGGCACCACCTTTTGCCCAATAAGGCACAGCATTACGCATGGTATAAATACGGTTGTCTTTATCCAATGGGGTGGTCGTTGGATGGGCGACCACATACATGATACCTTCCGTGTTGTTCATGTCAATTTTGGCTTCCACACTGTGCAAATCATGCATCAGGTTGGTGTTGGGCTTTGTCTGATTCCCTGTGAAACGTTCGGTCATCAACGGATGACGTCCGACGACTTCTTTACCGACCGTAATAGCGCGGTCGAAATCACCGGTGGCCATACACAATTTCATAAGTAAGACACCGCACGCGTCCTTGTTGGCACGTCCGCGCGGTTGTACTTCCGGCACCCACTGGTAAGCAAACTCCATGTCTTTCTTGCACTGTTCCAAGATACTCCAACGGTCGTACGTATAAAAATCCAATTTCGGTTCAGTGATTTCCCGATCCAGATAAGGGACGTCGCCGAACTGGTGTGTCAGTTTGTAATAACGATAGGCACGTTGGAAATAAGCAGCTCCCAATACCGCCTTTCGCTCTGCTTCGTCTTTGTATTTGGCTGCATCCAAACGGCTGATGGCGATATTTGCATATTTGATACCTTTGAATCCTTCTTCCCAATACCATTTGTTTTTACCTTTCATGTCGTTTTTCGTCCGGGAGGGTAACATTTCGTTATCCAAATCGACCAGGGAACCGCTTTCGTCTGTCTTTCCATGTATGGCGATGTCGGTCAGATACATTTCTGTTAGAATCGGAGCGCCGTCTCCGAAAAATTCATGACGCATATTACGTTCACAGGCTGTCAAAGCGGCATAAAGTCCTTCTGCATCCACATATGTGTTTTCTGGTGAATAGAAAGACAAAGGTTTCGGTTCCAGCCAACTGTCACTACAGGAATTTAGCATGGGTAAGGTGGCCAATGCCAGGATTATACAATTTTTCTTGTTGATATTCATATTCTTATTATATTTTTTCAGGTTAATTATAAAGTAAAATTCACTCCGAAATTCACCGTACGCAAAGTTGTATCGCCACCTTCCGGATCACCGAAATCCCAACCGGTAATCACGAACGGGTTACGGACTGCTAAAGAGAAGCGCATGTTTTGTACAGCTATCTTTTTCAATAAATGTTTGGGAACGCTATAGGATAAAGTGATGTTTTCCATGCGGACAAACGTTTTCTTTACATAATTGCTACCCTTATTGGTTGAACCGATACGGGCATAATCGTTTGTCGGGTTGTCTGCGGTCCAGCGTGGAATGTCGACAATCGTATAGCGGTCATACATACCGCCTGTATTGGCGGCACGGTTGAACGTACCATATTGTCCTACATGTGAATACATCATGAATGACAGGCTTAGATTTTTGAAGAATGTGAATTCGTTACGCCAAGACCAATAATATCGCGGAGTCTTGTAACCTTGGAATACCTTGTCTTTCGTATCCAGTACTCCATCCCCGTTTTGGTCAATATACTTGAAGTCACCCGGCTTGTTACCATATTTTGATGCTTCTTCCTCTTCACCCAATTGCCAAACCCCGTCACGCTCGTAGTCCCAGATCTGTTCGGTGTCATGACCGATAAACCATTTGTTTTCATAGTCGTCGGCCTCTTTATATCCGATCACGTTCCCATTGTCGTCTTTCACTTCTTCTACATCGCCATAAAGATGTTTGATCTTACGACGATTGAAAGAAAACGTACCGCTTGAATTCCATGCAAAATTGTCGTGGTTAATCAAATTGGCATTCAACGAAAGTTCGAAACCTCGGTTTGTCAAAGCTCCCAGATTGGCCATTACGCTGGCATATCCTAAGATGGAAGGTAATGAGCGATTGACTAACAGGTCGTTCGATTCGGCCATATACGTTTCGACGCTACCGCTTAACTTGTCTCCGAACAGAGAGAAATCTAAACCGATATTGTAAGACTCTGTTCGTTCCCATTTCAATTGGCTGTTAGGCATACGGTTGATGTATACCTGAGAAGTCAGATAGACATTTCCGTTCGGGTCGACATATGTATAAGCTCCGGAATTTAGTTGAGCCAATGCTTCGTACTGGCCAATGTCACGGTTTCCGTTTTGTCCCCAGGAAAAACGTAATTTACCATAATCCAGCCAGTCGGATGTTTTTTCCATAAACTTTTCAGATGTGAATACCCAACCCAAAGCTACGGCCGGAAACGTGGCACGTGGGTTCATCTGCCCGAATGCCGAATAACCGTCACGGCGGACAGAGGCCGTTAGCATATATTTGTCTTTAAAAGAGTAGAACAAACGTCCCATCAAAGCATCACCGGTCTTATATGTGTCATTGCTGGAAACAGACGGAGCCGTACCGGCACCTATATTATGGAATCCCAATATGTCGCTCGGTGAATAGAGTTTATTGCTTGCCACTGTTTGCCACCATTGCCCTTTTTCTGCATTGGCTAGGAAAGTCGCTTCAACTCGATGGTCTTTGCCGAATTCTTTTTTCCAACGGACAATGTTATCTACTTGCCAGTTGAATGTTTTTTCATTTTTGCGTTCGGACCGGCCACCGTCACCTGCCCATTCCGGATGTTCGGATGATTCGTGGTTCATATATTCATACCAATGGTAACGAGGCGTGAAATTCATTTGATATTCCAAGCCGAACGGTAATTTGACAATTGCATATAAGTTCGCATTCAGGTCATGGTTGATGTCACGCCTGTCACGGTATAAATTATCGAAGAACGGGTTTTTCGTATTGTTGTCGCCGGATGGATACATACGGTATGGACTGTCCAATATATCGATATCGTTTGTCGTAAAAGGAGAGTTATGCTCGCGTTGGCCCACATCGGCTGCTAAATATCCCCCTAAGCGGGTTGCAAATTGTGCATTTACACCCACTGTCAAAAAAGAAGTTACATTCGATTCCAAATTCAAGCGAGAGCGGAAATTACGATAGCGATCGCCGACTTTTACTCCTTCGCGGTCTGCATATCCCAAAGACCAATAATAAGAAAAGTCTTCTTTACGGTTTGAAATGCTGACAGTATAATCCTGCTGTAATCCGGTTTGGAAAACAACATCATCCCAATCTGTTTCGATTCCGTTTAAATAATTCTCCATTTCGATCGTTTTGAAGTTTAAACGGGTCAACCATTTGTAGATCATTGTCTTTTCATCCGGTAAGGCAGAGACAGGAGATTTTTGGTCATAATTATACCAAGCCAATGGGTCAATTCCTGCTGTCGACAAAGTTCGCGGATCGGTAAATTTACCTGGCTGTGCAGCTATTTCTGCTTCCGTCATTAAGCTTTCGCCATATTCTTGTCGGAATTTGATGAATCCTGCACCATCAACCGTTTTAGGCAGAAGTGCGTTGCTTACCATACCGACGTTAGCATTAAATGAAATTACAGGTTTTCCTGTTTTTCCTTTTTGGTGGTAATAGCTACTACTCCATTGGCGGCTTTTGCTCCATAAACGGCAACTGAACTGGCATCTTTCAAAACATCGATGTTTTCGATATCCATAGGATTAATGTCTTGTAAAGATCCATCATAGATAACACCGTCCAAAACTAACAAAGGAGAGGAGCCTGCTTTCAAAGAATTTTTTCCGCGTATTTGCAGATCAGCGGTACCGGCGGCATCTGTAGCCATTGAAATCGACAGACCGGAAGCACTGGCACGCAACAGGTCTTGGACAGAACGTGGGGCTTCAGTTTCTAATTTTTCTGTTTTTACACGCGAAATCGCCCCCGTCAAATCTTTCTTCTTTGCCGTACCGTAACCGATTACAACCACTTCTTCCAGCTCTTCCGTATCTTCTTTCATCGTTACATTGATTGTTTTCCGGTTGCCAACAGGAATCTCTTGGGATATGTATCCAATATAAGAGAATACAAGGATTGTTTTTTACCTGTTGAGGAAACACTGTATTTTCCGTCCATATCTGTTATAGAGCCGTTGGTTGTTCCTTTTTCCATCACATTTACACCAATCAAAGGTTCACCGGATTGATCTTTGACGGTACCGGTAATCGTTATATTTTGGGCAAATGATTGAGTCGTGAATAACCCTAACAGAATTGAGATCAGGTTGATTCGTATTATAAAAAATAAGTTTTGTTTTCGCATCTTAATTGGGTATTAGATTGAACATTCTAAAAATATTTATAGTAATAGATTGAAAAATAGCTGTATATGGGAAATTTAAAGTTATGAAGTGTCAAATAGGAAATGCATAATGATTATCATAATATTAGATTAATTTGTATTTGTAACTTAGTCCTTTCTGAACTACTGTTATATTCTAAGGATTACACTTCCTAAACACTTTATGTATGCAAATAAAAGTTCCTGAAATTTGTATTAGTTTAAATTTATCCGTATGTTTGCGGACACGTACGATCTGAATATGTATAGTTGTTAATTTTTTCTTTAACAATATACCATAGTTCAGAAAGAACTATGGTTGGTTAAGGTTTAGGAATAAAGGGCATTTGCCAAGTCTGACTTTTCTTTCTCTATGAGTTTAGTAAATGTTCAATTTGAGGAGATCAAATATTTCAATGAACAAAAGATGTATGTGAAGATATTTTAGGATATCTATAGGAATTTATGGAAGGATAGATATTTGTAAAAGAAAAAAGCTGACAGTCTCTAATTGATAGAACTGTCAGCTTTTTTTGAGAAGATGGTTGGTTATTTTAGATTCCCAACGAAGCCTTTATCGCTTCGATCTTTTCTGCTCCTGCTTTTTCGGCAGCCGGCAGTTCATCGAGGCTCTTTACTTTGGAATGGACTTCGCAATAGAACTTGATCTTCGGCTCCGTACCGGAAGGACGGATAGATACTTTCGTTCCGTCTTCTGTGAAATATTGGAGGACGTTAGAGGTAGTCGGCATATCCAATGTCAATGTTTCGTTTTCTACATAGTCTTTGCCTTTCAGGGACGCGTAATCGTAGAATAATGTAACTTTGGAACCAGCGATTTCCTGTAACGGGTTTTCACGGAAATGTTTCATCATCGCTTCGATCTCTTCAGCACCGCTCTTTCCTTTCTTTACAACGGAGATCCCTTTTTCTTTAGAGAAACCGTACTGAACATAGATGTTCTGCAATAACTGGTACATCGTGATGCCCTGATCTTTTGCCCAGGCGGCGATTTCGGCCAAGATGGCACAAGCAGAAACGGCATCTTTGTCGCGAACGAAATCTTCGCACAGGAAGCCGTAGCTTTCTTCACCACCACCGATATAGTTCTTTTTCCCTTCGTTCTTTTTCATGACATCAGCGATCCATTTGAAGCCGGTGTAAACGTCATACATTTCGACGCCGTTCTTTTCGGCGATCGTGCGGATCAGCTCGGTCGTGACGATTGTCTTTACGATATATTCCTTGCCGTTGATCTTGCCGAGTTCTTTCCAGCGTGTGATGAGGTAGTAGACGAACATCAAAGCGGTCTGGTTGCCATTCAGCAATACCCATTCGCCTTCGTTGTTCTTAACGGCTGCACCTACACGGTCTGCATCCGGATCGGAAGCCAATACCAACTCGGCATCTGTTTCCTTGGCCTTTTCAACTGCCAGAGCCAATGCTGCCGGTTCTTCCGGATTGGGGGAAACAACGGTAGGGAAGTCGCCGCTTACTACGTCCTGTTCAGGAACGTGGATGATATTCGTAAAGCCGAACGCTTTCAATGTCGGCGGGATAACCGTTACACCTGTTCCGTGGATCGGAGTATAGACGATCTTCATGTCGTGGTGGCGTGCGATGGATTCCGGTGACAAAGATATCTTTGTCAGATCATTGATATATTGTTCATCGATTTCCTTGCCGATGATTTCGATCAGTTCCTTGTTGCCTTTGAACTTGATTTCGCTGGCATTACGGATTTTGTTGACTTCGGCAATCGTATTCTTGTCATGCGGAGCGATCATCTGAGCGCCATCGTCCCAATAGGCTTTGTAACCGTTATATTCTTTCGGGTTGTGTGAAGCAGTCAGGATAATACCGCTCTGGCATCCCAATTTACGGATGGTATATGACATTTCAGGAGTCGGGCGAAGGTCTTCGAACAGATAGACCTTAATGCCGTTTGCAGAGAATATGTCAGCAGAGATTTCAGCAAATTTGCGGCTGTTGTTACGGCAGTCGTGGCCGATGACAACTTTGATCTGGTCCAGATCGGCAAATTCCTTTTTCAGATAGTTGGATAAGCCTTGTGTGGCTGCTCCTACCGTGTAGATGTTCATACGGTTTGAACCTACTCCCATGATGCCTCGCAGGCCGCCTGTTCCGAATTCCAGATCTTTGTAGAATGATTCGATCAGTTCCGTCGGATCTTCATTGTCTAACAGAGCTTGCACCTGTGCACGTGTTTCGGCGTCATAACTTTTAGTAAGCCAGCTTTGTGCTTTGCTTCTTACCATTTCTAACAGTTCCTTGTTTTCCATGACCTATATGTCTTGCTTTTAATTTAAAGAAATCCTGATTTTGAAATTAACAAAGGTACAAATAAATTGATAATTTCCAAGATTTAGGCTTTTTATTTACCAGACAAAAGAATGCTTGTATTCCGATTGATTTCCGGCTGCATCCGTAACGGTCAGTTTGAGGGTATGTTTTCCTCTTTCGAGCCGTTCTTTATCGAATTTGTAGGTAATGACCGATTTGCTGTTCATTTCGAACAGGACGTATTGTCCGTCTATCTCTCCTCGGTAGGTTTGTACGCCGCTCAGGTTATCGGACAGGCGGAAAACAAATGCCTGCTTGCTGATCCATGTGTTGGCGCCCAACGGGGTGATCGTCGGTGCTTTGAGATCTTGCCCGACCGTATAATTGCCAAGTTCTTTGATCGTGCCGTCGATCCAGCCGTTCCGGTAAGTACCGCCGATCCAGGATTGACGTCCTTTCTGAGTGCGGACGATACCATATTGCTGCTTGTTTTCCAACGTGTCGGTCCGTAAACGTAAGGACAGCAAGGCCGAGTTGTGAAGCGGAACGGGGCGGTTATGCAAAATGTGCGTGTCTGCCAATGCCGTACTGTCTTCTTTTACCGAATAACGGAAATAAAGATCGTCGTACAGGTTTCCTTTCGGGATCGTCATCCGGATGCCTTTTGCTCCGAACCGGTTGTCGGACATCCAATGAAACAATTCTGTACCTTCGGTCTCGATCTCCGGAATCTCCTGTTCTTTCCCTTCTATCCAAACGGAGAGGCGGGTCGTGTTACCGAATGCATCGGAAAGCGTATAGGTGAGATGATACGTTTTCTCTTCTCCTATATGAATGATTCCCCGGTTGACGCTTTCGTTAAAACGGAGGCGGTTGCCCGGTTCTACAAAACTGCGCATATAAAAGGAACGACGGTCTTTCCATTCCTCATAATCGACGTAACTGTTCAAGTAGCGGGTTTCGTCGAAAGCAAAGCGGTCTAAGTTGCTATGGTAGATGATCTGGCTGTCCTGGCGAAGGGTAATATCCTTCACTCCGTAGATATTTGTCGTATTATCCATATAATCGTAGGCTTTGACCGCCAGTCCGATTTCTCCCCAAGCTTCGATCTTGCCGGTGATGGTTTGTTTGCCGTTTTTGGCTGTGACTGGTTTTAGCTCCAGTTTACGGCTGCTGCCGTTGACCACTCCTTTGCCCTGTTGCGGACAGATCAGTATTCCCTGTATTTTCGGTGCGCGGGTGTCGGTTATCTTCTCTTTGAAATATTCGATCGGGTCGAGTACCTCTTCACTTTCCGTGTCGCGCACTTCAAAATGGAGATGCGGACCTCCTGAGCTTCCGGTGTTTCCGCTATAGGCGACAATTTCTCCTTTTTTGACTGGGAATTGGTCCGGGTCGAGGAACAGGTTTACGTTGAAACTTTCCTGTTCGTATTGTTGCTCTTTGATATATCGGGCGATGGAAGGGGCGAATCGTTGCAAATGGGCGTAGACGGTTGTCGTTCCATCCGGATGTGTCAGGTATAAGCCGTTTCCGTATCCCCACGGACTGACGGATATGCGTGATACATATCCGTCCTGTACGGCGTGTACGGGTTTTCCTTCAACTCCTTGTGTCTTAAAATCTATTCCGGAATGGAAATGATTGTTGCGCAACTCCCCGAAGTTTCCGCTCAACAAGATCGGAAAATCGAATGGCTGGCGGAGTTGTTGGGCGCTTGTTGTCTGTATGCAAAAAAACATAGGGGGATGTATAGTTTGTACATATTATATGTTTATTTAGAAAAACAAAGTAATCATTTATTTCAATAGTAGAAAGTCGACGATTAAAGGGAGATGGTCGCTGTAGCCGCCTTCGTATTTGAAACCGTAGTAGGTGCGGAAAGGACGTTCACCACGCCAGGTTTTATCTTTTGTAAGCAGAAATGGCGGTGAAAAGATGCGGGCACTTCCCGGGATGACCTGCATCCGTGAGGTGGTGTCGGTGAGGGAGGAGGAGAGGATGAGTTGATCTAACTGGCTCCATTCTCCTTGATACTTATGGCTTCCCGGAAAGAATGGCTTGTCTTTGGCAAACAGATTGTATAGATGGAGAGACGGATAGGCATCCGTCCGAGATTTCATAGGCATGGAGTCTGAACCGGACAGGCATGAAATTGGAAACGGATGGGCATACAATATTTCCCGGATACTCATGTCGTCCGGCGTATCATTGAAATCTCCCATAATCAGGATGTGTGGGGCAGGATGGAGATGGTGGAGCGAGTCGCATAATACGCGCAGGGTGCGTGCTGCATCCAAACGGTCCGGTTCGCTTTCTTTTTCTCCTCCGTAACGGGAGGGAAAATGGCAGACAAAAACATCGATCCGGTCTCCGGTAATTACATCTCCCCATACATGCAGGATATTACGGGTATGCTTATGCTGTTTGCGGGTAAAACGGACCGGATGTTCCGTATGCCCCCGGTAGCGGAACTTGTCCCGTTGGTAAAGTAATGCTACATTGATCCCTCGCGTGTCCTGTCCGTGCGTCATGCAATAACGGTAATGCTGCCGACGGAGCGGAGTGTAGTTCAGAAGCCGGACAAGGACGGAATCGTTTTCTACTTCACAAAGTCCGACCAAAGCCGGGGTGCTCCATTCTCCCGCTGCCGTAATGACTTTTGCCAGTTGCTGTAATTTATGGTAAAACCGTCCCGGTGTCCAGTGGCGGTTGCCGGAGGGAAGGAAATCATTGTCTGCTGTAAACGGATCGTCTTTCGTGTCGAACAGGTTCTCGACATTGTAACTCATCACCCGGAAGTCTGTTTGCCCTTGTGAAGGCAAAGAAAACAATGTCAGTATAAAAAACGTCATAGTTAAGATTCTGGTCATGTCGTTTTATTTTGTTTCATCTTCTTTCGGTACGAATTCGTAGGCTCCGATATCGGGACCGTCGTTTGTCAGGCGGTTGATACCGTAGCGGTCCACCGGATATTGCTGCGTAACGAAGATATCGGCTTTTCCCACTCCCAAAGTCGTCAACGAATCCGGACGGAAATCAAAGCGGTATTTGTTTTTTTCACCGCCCTTTAGCCTATAGGAAGGACTGACATTTGTGAACAATACCTCTTTGAAGTGATCATTGTTGCTGCCATTCGTTTTGATCACGCAATGGTTAAACAGGTATTCGAATGGCGCTGCATCGTCGACAGACAGGTTGAGTTCCCCTTTGTATTCTTCCTTGCCGGCAGCGAAACTACCGTCGATAATGCAATTGTCGAATGTCGTTTTGAGCGGGTAAGCCTCTTTATTCGCATTGTTTGCCATCGTGAGGCAAGACGTGTTTCGTTTTTCCAGTGTCATGAAATTAGCCAGTGTGCAATGGATGAAGCGGTATTCCCCGCCAATCAGCACGACGACGCCTCCTCCGGCATTGGTCAATTCCGTGTTGGTCACTTCTATATTGCAATTGAGTGCGAAGAACAGGTTTTCTCCCATATTCGTGATCTGGGAATTGCTTAGTTTCAGTTTGGATTCGCCCGGAGACGACTTTTCGAACGTCAGTCCTGTTTTCCCATTTCGCACGATAACATTGTCCATAATATTATGGTAACTTTCCGGACAGAAGAAAATCCCTCCCCATTGTGACGGTGTCCGGTCGTAGGGCAGGATGTCGTTCAGAATGAAATCCAGGCGGTCTCCGCGGAAAACAATCGGGTTTTCACGTGTCCCTTTGGCCAGCAATGTCCCGTATGTAATGACTTTCGCAGTGTCGTGCATATAGAAGATGACCCCGGGATCGATGTTAAGTGTGATATTGGGAGAAATAACCAGGCTGTCATATATAAGGTAAGGCCGTTCGGCTGTAAAATGCGTGTCTTGTGTCAGGATAAGCCCGTTCTTATACAGGTTTACATTTTGCCCGTATGCTTCGAGGCGGACAGACTGTTTGATGCCGTTTGTGGTGAAGATGACGGAATCGTCCACCAGCAGTGGTTGGTTGGATGCGTTCGGATTGACGGTGACTTCCACAAAAACATACAAGCTGTCGTCTGCCTGTATCCTTATATTCTGGAAATGGTCGCCTTTACGCCCGTCCACGTTGATGCGGAAACCGGTCTCTTCACCGCTTGCCAACATGATCTCGCTGATCAACAAAGGCTGATCGTTACGGTTGTAAATCATGAACTCTTTGGTTGCGGAGCCTATTGTGGTGAATACCGTATCGAAAGAAAGCGTGTCGACCGAGAAGCTCAGCCGATGGTTGGGGTTACTCGAATAGTTTTCGTCCAGCCCGTCGCACGACAACAGGTGGAACACTATAAAGAATAATATGAGTAACGGAGCGGCTAATTTTTTCATTTCATTAATTATTAATAGTCCAGGTAAATTGTTATTTACCATATAATGTCAATAAGAAAACAAATTTATTATAAATAAGTTTTCGGGCATTAACATAAAAAAAGAGGAAAAACATCCGTTGAATGTTAATCCTCTTTTTATAACGAGAAATGTATTGTTTTATTTTGCGGGGATGCTCTTTAATAGTTCGAGTAAGTGAGACCACCACAATCCAACGGTATCAATCTGTATGCGTTCGTTGGGGGAATGGACGTCCCGAAGCGTCGGTCCGAATGAGATCATATCCAGATTCGGATATTTCTCAAGGAACAAGCCACATTCCAGTCCTGCATGGATCGCCATTATTTTGGCATCTTTGTTAAACAAACGTTTATAGGTATCCTGTGCCACTTTCAGGATCTTTGAATCCGGGTTAGGCGCCCAACCGGGATAGCCGTCGCCGTGAGTTACCTGTGCACCGGCTAACTTGAAAACAGATGCGACCTGGTTGGCAATCATGTTCTTGTAAGACTCGATGGAGCTGCGCTGGCTTGTGCCGACAATGATCGTGTTGTCATCTCCCATCTTGACAGAAGCCAGGTTAGTAGAGGTTTCCACCAGCTCTTCGATGTCGTGGCTCATGCCGATCACGCCATGTGGGCAGGCATGTAAAGCCAAAATCAGTTTTTCGGCATCATAGTCGCTGATATATTTGTCCGGACGGTCGGTCGAAGCCATTGTGATCTGTACGTTCGGGTCTACATGTTTCAGTTCGTTTTCTATATCTGCCGTGAAATGGTTCAGCAGGATACGGGCTGCTTCCTTTTCTTCCGGGTACAGGCCGATGGTCGCTTGCGCTTCACGGGCGATAGCGTTGCGGAGGTTACCGCCGTGGATGAAGCAAAGGTTGAAATCAGCTTGGTTTTTCAGTAGGTACAGGTAGCGCACCAGGATTTTGTTGGCATTGCCCAACCCTTTGTGTATTTCGCCACCGGAATGTCCGCCGTTCAAGCCTTTCACTTCGATTTTGAAGTATTGCATGTTCGGATTGGTGTCACGTGATTCGTAATGGAACACCGCTTGCGTATCTTTACCACCTGCGCATCCCATAAAGATTTCACCTTCGTCTTCGCTATCGAGGTTCAGCAGGATATCGCCTGTCATGAATCCTTTTTCGAGTGCTTTGGCTCCGGTCAGTCCGGTTTCTTCGTCTACGGTGAAAAGGCATTCGATCGGTCCGTGCTCGATATCGTCGGATGCGAGGATAGCCAATTCGGCAGCTACACCGATGCCATTGTCGGCACCCAGAGTCGTACCGTTGGCACAAAGCCAGTTCCCGTCGACGATTGTTTCGATCGGATCATTGTCGAAGTCATGTACGGTTCCATTATTCTTTTCGCAGACCATATCCATATGGGATTGCAGAACGACTGTCGGCAGGTTTTCCTTACCGGGAGTAGCCGGTTTAGACATCAGGATGTTGCCTGCGGCATCTTTTTTGATAGCTATTTTATACTGTTTCGCGAATGATTCAAGGAACTCGATCATTTTTCCCTCCTTCTTTGAAGGACGGGGCACTTGTGTTACCTGGTGGAAGAACTTCCAGACGATTTCAGGTTTTAAATCAGTAATCTTCATAATGTTACAATATATTATAGATGTTACTCTATAGTTAATAATACCACTGCAAACAGGGGGTTGTATGAAAAAAAGTACAATTAAATATCAAAAACATACTTTCCAATCACTTAAACTCTTATATTTGCGTCCACAAATATAGAGAAAATGCTTACAACGTTATTGATTACCGTCATAATTCTTTTTATTTGTGTTGTGTTGCTCAGTGTAAAAGTTCTTTTCAAAAAAGGAGGGAAGTTTCCTAATACACACATTGAAGGTAACGCAGCACTAAGGGAGAAAGGTATATGCTGTGCTAAAACCCAGCATAAGAGAGATAGTTTGCGGAAGAATCTATATGATAAGATAAAGGAAATAGAAGAATAAATAAAATAAAGATTTAATTTACACTTTATGAAGAACATTAACTACGTTATTAATGGTGTGCTCGCGGTGGCTGTCATAATCTTGTTTGTTATGCAGTTTTCCAGTAAAAAAGAATCCACAGTAGCTCCGGCTTTCACAACGGAGGGAGATTCTACCAATTTGCTCCCTGTAGCATATGTGAATGTAGACTCTCTTTTAGCGAATTACAACTATTCGAAAGATCTGAATGAACGTATCCTCAAGATGCAGGAAGATTATCGTTTAGATATGACCCAACGGTCAAATGCCTTACGGACAGAATTGAATGATTTCCAGCGTAAATATGAAGCCAATGCTTTCCTTACTACGGAAAGAGCGCAGCAGGAAGGAAACCGTTTGCAGAAAAAGCAGGAGGAACTTCAGAACTATGCCGCTAAGAAAGAACAAGAACTGGCTGCCAAGCAGATGGAACTGAACGGACAGCTTCGCGATACGATCGTTGCCCAGTTGACGACTTTTAACCAGGCAAAAGGTTATCAGATCATTTTCAGCAATACAATGGGGGACAATATTTTGCTGTCTAATCCGGCATACGACATCACGGCCGAATTTCTTGAAGTGCTGAATAAGAACTACTCTTCCGGAAAATAAGGAACAGAACATATAGATATATACAAAAAGGGCTGCCCACGCATATCGCTGGGCAGCCCTTTGTTTTTCGGGTATTCACGATGCGCTACAATCAGTCTATTAGAGTTTCCTCCTGTAGGAAACAAGAGTTTCCTTTGCAGGGAACTGTCGTTTCCCGCTTAAGAAACGGGAGTTTCTTAGGCAGGAAACAGATGGAGGATCTGTAGGTTTTATCACCCGAAGCGAAACCTGGGCGAGACTTACCTACTGTAACTTATAGAATATATGGGTAAAAGAGAAACGTCAAAACATTTAGGTCCACTCACACTAATTCACGGTAAAACCGGAAAAAATATTGGAATTTTGGCGCGGTTGCCCTTATTTTGATCAGTGCGAGTTAAGTTTATCGAAAATATGTATATATTTGCTTGATATAATAGGATTTAATTTCATAAATAGACGGTTTATGCACAAATTGAGTTTGTTTTTATTGTTGTTGGTCTCACTCTTGTGGCAAGGATGCAGGGATGATGAGCCGATGGGACCGGATCGTCCTGATCTGCCGCTCTCCTTACCTCTCAGTTCGGTGAATGAAGTCGGTATCAACGAAGATCATCTGTCTAATGCGGAGGATTTGGATAAGAATGAAGTGATCTGCCATTTTGTGATAGCAGAAGGAGAATATGCCGGGCTTGAATTCGATATCAAGGCTCGTGTCGTACGGCAACGAGGCAAATCTCAACTCCGGTTGGATGCTGCCCTTCCTATCGGAGCACAGCGTATCCTTTATATCAAGTACAGAGGAGACAGGGATCCGTCCAATGCCCCGCTTCGCTCATTCGGCTTAGGCTATCTGCTGACAGTGACGGAGGACGATGTGGTGGTGGAAGGGCACTTTGACGAAGCCGTAGGCTTGGTCGGGCTCGGTACGGAAGATGACCCTTATCTCATCAATTGCGATAACGACCTGCTTATCTTGCAAAGTCTGGTCAATAAAGATGAAACCGGAGGCCTTTATAAAGGGAAATATTTTCGGCAGACTTGCGATATCGATATGACGTATGTGTGCGACTTCCTGAATGTAGACTATGGTTGGCTTCCTATCGGCTATACGAACACGGAGCCTTTTCGCGGTTTTTATAACGGTGGAGGGCATACTGTCAGCAATCTGCGCCTTGACCGTCCGAAGATGCTCATAGGAGGTTTGTTCGGGTGCCTGTACGGAGCGAAGATCGACAGCCTGACGATATTGAACGCCGACATACAGGTGGAGGCGGTAGCCGGTGCCATAGCGGGTACGGCTATTGTGGCAGGGAGCGACAATCAGGCCGGAGGTCCTGTCGTCAGTAGCCAGGTGTCCAATTGTACAGTTCTTAATTCGCGTATCAAAAGCTCGGCAGTCGCCGGAGGCCTGGTCGGGATGGTGGATGTCTATTCCCGTTTGCTGGTCGATAACTGCGAGGTCGGCGGCAATAATACATTGACTTCCCAATACGGAGCCGGAGGTGCTGTCGGCTTGGGAGTGTTCAAGAGCTACCTGGTCTTGAAAAACGTGGACAATGCGGTGTCCGTACGGACGACCATGGGGGCGGCCGGCGGTCTTGTCGGGAGCAGTGATACGCTATTGGTCGTGGGCTGCAACAATACCGGCGACATCACTGTCCAGAAAGACGAGGAGGAACGGTTTGGAGCCGGGGGGATTGCAGGAGGGACCGGTTGCGGGCAGTTTGTCAACTGCACGAATACGGGAAATGTGACGGGAGACCGCGGTGTCGGCGGCATTCTCGGCAGTGCATTGGTTGACAAAGGGGGTGGCACGGAGGAAGATCCGGGACTCTACAATTCGGCCCTTTTTATGACTTGCATCAACCATGCGCAGGTAAGGGCGAACAGCTATGGAGGCGGGATATGCGGAGAGGCGCAGGTGACAGCCATCTCGTGCGGAAACTTCGGGCAGGTAAACGTGGCCGGAGGATATGCGGCAGGCATTGTAGGCAACTCGCCTGCCGTAGGTCTGTTCAATTGTATGAATAAAGGAGCCGTGTCGGCAGCCCGGATGTCCGGCGGGATGAACGGCTTGGCTATTTTCGGTACGGCAGCTTTTTGTGACAATTACGGGCATATCAGTTCGATAAAAGGATATACCGGCGGCATTATGGGCTTAGGAGGCGGTGGGGCCATGATCCATTATTGTGGGAACTATGGAAATATCAACGCTGTAAACGGTGACGGCCCTGTAGGGGGAATTGTCGGTGAACTGGGGAAAGTGCGCAAATGGGAGGCTGCCGATATCGTTTCGGTGATTATGGGTTCGGTCGGAATCATCAGCTCGGCAGCGTCGATGGCGACGAGTTCGGCGTTTGCATCCCGTGAGCGTGCTGCCGGTGAAGTTGGCAACCTGACCGATATGATCGACAAAATTAATTTCAACAAGCAGGTCAGGGTGGCCGATATTACGTTCAAGGCGTTGGATATCAGCCAAGGGGTAGTCAATACGATCATGGCCGGCTTCAATATTGCGGCACGCATCGATCCTGCTTCTCCCTGGATAGAAGTCGAGAAGGCCACCATGCAGAAAGCGGTGGAAAGTCGTTCTATCGCTATTCGCGATTCGTTGGAGTCGGTTCGGAAAGCAATGACGGTCAACTTTGCTTCCATTCCTTTGATTGACACGAAGCAGACCGTTGCTGACCAGAGATACTATTTGGAGTATGAACAGCGCCGTCTTGATCATAAAGTTTTGATGGAGAACTTGAATAGGGAACTGGATTTGCGCCGGTCCAACCTGCAAGAGATAGCAGAGGAGGATAAAGCACGGCGTGACCAAGTGTTCGATATACTGAATGCCGTTATATCGGCCGTCAGCCTGGTCATTTTCATTGCGAGCATCCCTTTGACCGGAGGAGCTTCGGGAGTCGCCTTGGGGATTGTAGGATCTGTGCTGGGAATGATAAGCGGTGCTTCGACAATCAGTCAATCCGTTATGAATTATCAGGTGAATGCGACCGAGGTAACCCAGTGCTTCAATTACGGGCAAGTGTCGGGAGGCGACAATTGCGGTGGGATTGCAGGGCACCTGAATGATTACGGGCATGTGTACGATTGCTATAATGCCGGTACGATCCTCCGGGCTTCTTCCAATACCGGGCTTATTGCAGGGAAGGTGGGCAATCAGATTGTCTTGGCCAATACGTTGGATATTTCCGACAGTAGCGATGGCTTCTCTATTGTCGGACATGCATTGGAAAATCCTAAACGGATAGCATCCAACTATCGTGCAACGTCTGACGAACTGTCGCACATGATCAAGGCTGATTACTATAAGGGCTGGGATTTCTGGACCTCCTGGCGTGCTCCGTCAATCATAACTATGGATGAAAGTTATTGTTTACCCATTATACATGAATCGATGTATGCAAAATATTAAATATATATTCCGAATGAAAACCTATTTCAGTTTTGTTTTATGCCTGTTGGCATCGCTGCTTGTTACGGCTTGTGACAATGATAAAGAAGAGGAGAACAACAAAGTCGTTATCGACGGAGAGACGTATACGGAAGTGAATATCAGCCTGTCCCAGTCTGATGAGACTCCTTTCAACGATGACGTGCTTCCGGAGAGTTATCCGCTCGATTTCTACCTGATGAATGTGGAGTCGGAAGCTATCAGTTGCTATCAGACCGAAGTGCTTTTCCGGGATGATCAGGTCCTGTGCAGCATGCTGGTACCCGAGGAGGCTCCGTTGGCCGACGGGCATTATCTGCTGCTGATGGTCTTTCACTCCGACCAGAAACGCTATCCGTTCCAATTGGAGTTGATCTTCAAGGATCAGAAATGTGTCGCAGTCGGCGAATATACCGAGTTGTATAAAGGTCTGGATGGGGCGGGGACACCGGAAAACCCTTATAAGATCAAGAAATACCGTGATTTGTTCATACTTCATACTGACTTGAAAAAGGATTTGACCCGGGCGTCCGGCAAGCATTTCCGGCAGGTCAGGGAGATTGATCTCAACGAATATTATAATGATCCTGATCGCGTAGTCGAGCAAGGGTGGCCGGGCATTGCGAACGGTTTTGCCGGCATATACGACGGCAACGGCACGATCATCTATAATCTCATGAGCGAAGCTACGCATGACACGGTGGGTTTCTTCTCTTCCTTGGGAGATGGAGCGGTCGTAAAAGACCTTTCTTCAGCAGTGTTTCCATCAAGACGAGCGGTCGTAACTGTGTGGGGGCGATTGCCGGGGCCAGTACCGGCCATGTCACTTTGGAGGGAATAAATGTGGGAGGCCTTTTGTCCGGAGCGCAGAATGTGGGTGGTTTCATCGGGGTTGTGGAAGGAACGGTCTCGATTGCGGAATGCTCGAACGAAGGGCTTACGGTCTCGGCGGGCGGTTATGCAGGCGGCTTTGTCGGCAAAGCGATGAAGGGAATTACCTGCAAACATTCAAGCCTCAATGCGACGGTCATCTCTTCCGGCAATTATGCGGGAGGAGCCGTCGGGTATGTGGAGAGCGGCAGCAGCTTGTTTGACGATGTCGATACATTCGCGACTTTTAGCTTATCGGGAGGAAATGCAACAGGCGGATTGGCCGGTTATGTAGGAGGCTCTTTCCACATCAGCAATGTCTTGATGGTAAAGACCGCCACAGCCTCGACTGCGGCCGATGCCATTTCCGGCGGAAACAATACGGGGGGATTGTTGGGAGAAACTTCTCCTTTGCCCGGTTCTTCCCTGAAAAATTGTAAATTCGAGATGCGTCTTAAAGGGGCTGACAATTCAGGAGGGTTTATCGGCAAGGTGGCACAAGGCAATGGGGAGGACTGCAATTGCTGCAATGTCACTCCGGGACGATGGGCAATGTGAAAGGGACGAATAACACCGGAGGAGCCATCGGTATGTCGGAAGTGAATGTGACTATCTCCAATCCCGCTCCGGACAATGCTATCCGTTTCCAAGTGCCGGTAGTCGGAACCGGGCGTTCCACCGGCGGACTGATCGGTCATCTCAATCAAGCGACATTCACCAACCTGATCGTTGCGTCCAATGTGACGGGAGAGGATGTGGTAGGCGGTTTCTTCGGCGAAGGAGATAAACCTGTGTTCATCAACAGCCGTACCGATTCGTTGATACGTATCCAAGGAAATTCCAATGTCGGGGGTGTAGGGGGAGCGGTCTATTCTCCTTCCATACATTCAGGCTCCGATTTTTCCGCTTTGATCAATCCGGACGACCACTATGCGAAATCCGCCACCAAGGTCGGCGGATTATTCGGTTATGCCCGGACGGTGAATCTCGACGGGGTGAGTGTCCGGTCCAAAGTGAGAGGCAAGGAAATGGCAGGCGGTTTGATCGGAATGGCAGACGAGGAAGTGCAAATAAATAATTGCAGGAACTACTCTACCGTAGATGCCGGGGAAAATACCGGAGGATTCGTGGGAATAGCCAAAGGACAGTCATTCTCTATGAAAAACTGCTACAATCACGGCAAGGTGTCCGGAAGTGGAAATGTGGGAGGTATTGTCGGGCAGATGCAGGTCTCTTTTGCGCTGACGGAGATACATAACCGTGCGGATGTCGTGAATACGGGCGATAGGTCAGGCGGTGTCTGTGGATATAATTATGCCAAAGGTGCTTACGAGCGTTGTACGAACACCGGTGCTGTATCGGGTAAAAACAAAGTAGGGGGCATTGCCGGGACTACTGACGAAAGTGCACACAAGAGCGATTTCCTCGATCTGACCTATTGCGCCAACAGCGGTGCCATAGAGGGGGATGATAAAAGCATCGGCGGATTGGTGGGATTTGTTTTCGGGCAATTCCGCATCAACAAGTCATATAATAAAGGCAAGCATACAGGCAAAGAGAACATTGGCGGTATCGTAGGCGAAATATCCGGTTACTATCATGGCGAAGGAGACCAGCGTATCAACGACTGCTATAACAGGGGCGCATCGGATGGCAGCAAGCACCGCGCCGGCATCATTGGATACAAAGGGGACGATGCCGGCGTCAACTCTCTGATCATACGCCGGTGCTACAACTCGGCCAACACCGGCTGGGGGATTTTCGGAGGGATCAGTAACCGGTTCAGCTACAAGTATGAGAATGTATATTATATAGACACGAACAGTAGTGATCTCTCCGGATCAGCCAAAAAGTGCACGCTGTCCGAGTTGAAGGCGCTGAGGCTCGGAGATGCCTGGCAAACAGCGTCCGGCAGCTTGCCTACATTGAAGGGGGCGCCGGAGCTGTAGATGCTTTGTCAGCCTTGGCCCGCTTCGCTTTCCGGCATTCTTTTTTGAGCCAAAAATAGTAGCCGGTTATGGCAAAAACAGCCCCTAAAAGCGAAACCAGGCAACTCAATATCCGGGTTGCCATCCCTCCCCATGTTCCGGCATGGACGGAATAGATCCATCCTCTTATTTTGGCGGATTTAGGGAGGTCCTTGTATAATTGGATTTCGGTGATCTTGCCGGTAGCCGGGTCAAAAGAATAGCGGTCGCTTCCTCTTGTATTTCCATAGGTGGCAGTAGAAACCGTTGCCGATCCGTCCTGGATGGCGATCGATTTATATTCCGGATAACGGCTTTGTAAATCGGCCAAGACTTCAGCCCATTGTGTGTAATTGGTTTTGGGGTGTTTCTTCAGCCCTCTGTCACCTGATGTTTTTTGAGGAGAGGCGGATGCCGGAGCGTGTGTCTGCTTAGAAGTTGTGCTGATGCCGAACACGGTATAGAACGCGTCACGATACCAGCCGAACGACCAGGTCAGGCCGGTCAATGCCAGGACAAGCAAAAGTAAAGCAGCATAAAAGCCTCCGGAGACATGTAGATCGTACAGGAAACGGAACCAGCCGGCTTTTGTTTTTATTTTGAGCCGGTTTTTCAGTACTTTCTTGTTTCTCGGATACCAGATAACAAGGCCGCTGATGATGATAATGACCAATACCAGGGTTGAATATCCGACGATAGTCTTTCCCCAGGCAAAACTTCCATCCCGTTTATATTCGTCCAGCAGCCAGCGGTGAAGGCGCATCATTTTCATAAAGAACCCTTTCCCATCGTCTATGCCGGTAATTTCTCCGGTGTAGGGATTAATAAAGCAAGCAGCTTTTTTCCCCGGTAAAATTAATTGGTAGGTCCGTTTGGGATCGGAGGAAACCCGTATTCCGTTTATTTTGATGGAGTCGGGAAGTTGCTGGCCGGCGGCGCTCATGAGCACCGCCGGCGAAAGCACTTCGCCTTTTACCTCTTTGACAAAATAACGGGAAGGATAGCAAAGCTCCAGTATCTCTGTTTCGAATACCAGGATGGCTCCTGTCAGGCAGACGATCGCGATGATGATACCGAAGGGTATCGATAACCATAAATGTATTTTCGCAAAGAACTTTTTCATTTTACTGCCAATTTACCGATACCGGTTATTTGAGTGGCTTCGACTGTTACACCTTTCGTAGCACTGGCGTTAGCTGGGTCGATCTTGTAGATGGCTGGATTTCCATCGGTTGTCGTTACAGCGATGTAAGCCTTGCCGTTTTCAACATGTATCGTGTTTCCGAAACCGGAAATAATATCGGTTGAAGGAAGTCCGCTCACGTAAGTCAACTTTTCGGCTCCGGCTTTGAACACGGCCAACTGATTGGCTGTATAGCCTGTTTCACTGAAAGGACGGTCATACATCAGTAATAAGAAATAATCGTCTGTGATATGCCAGCTGCGAAGGAAGGAATTTCCATTGCTCTGTGCCTCCAAGTTGCAGTAGTAATCGTCGAAATCTTCACTTCCGTTCGGGATGCGCACTACACCGGCCGGCAAGTTGGTCTGCTGGCGCGGGTCGGTCATCGTTTTGGCATAAGATGGTGAGAATACATAGATGTCACCATTGTCGGCGGCCCAGATCATTTGATAATATTGCGATTTGAAACGGCCGCAAGCGTAACTGATTTTATCAGTCTTGATGATTTTCTTATTTGTAAATGTTGCATCGTCGAAGATGGCGACCCAACAGGAATTCGGATATTGTGTCCACAATAGCTCGTCTTTTTCGTAAGCGCTGCTGTTCGAACCTCCGGATTCGGTTTTCACCAAGTCTTCGTTACCCGGCAAGACCCATTTTCCGTTTCCGTCTTTTGTCCCGTACTGGCTTAATCCCATCGGTACGGCTACGCTATAGATCTTGCTGTTATGTTCCAGAATACCTGCCAGCGTTACATATTCACCATTGCCCAGGAAGTTTTCGGACAGGTAGGCTTTGTTCTTCGTGTCGTTGTCCGTTTTTGTCTCGGCTACGACATCTAAAAGGGATACCAGGAATGACTGGGGAACATAGCCGTTCTCGTCCGCCCATTCCGTCGGACCGTCACCTGAAGAAAGGGTCATGATATACTTGTCATAAATGCCGTAAGTCGTAAATCGTTTAACCTTATAGCTCTGTGAACGGGTTTCAAGTTCTCCGTTCGCATTCAGGATATACGAGCGTGTGTCGCCGGCATTTCCCTGATTGTAAGTCAGGCCGTACAAATACTGGTCTTTGTAGAAGACCCATTGTGTAGCTCCGTCATTCACAAGGCCGTTGTTCAATGTCGTGATGGTCCCTTCGTCCACACTTTCGGCTGTAAGCAGTACGTTGGTCGTATTTCCGGATGCCGTTGTAGAAGCTGGGATTACGAATGTGTTTTTGACTTCACCCTTCCCTCCTTCGTCTGGTGCCGGGATATCGTTGTCACTACAGGAAGTAAACAGCCCACCCGCCAGCATAGCTGCGGCAATACCGGTTAATAAATGATTCTTTTTCATTTTGCAATAAATGTATTTATATTTAGTAACTGTGATAATTGAATTAATTTCCGAAATAAACTCTCACTTTACCATAGAAAGCACGTCCGGCTTTCTGTAAACTGAAATTGTCGTACAAGTTTTCGTTTGTAAAATTGCGGCACTCTAACGATACGTTGTACCGTCCGTTCTGAAGGCTGTAGGAAAGAGCTAAATTATGAGAGAACTGGTTCGGTACGACATAGTCGTTGTTTTTCGATCCGATAGCCGACGAATAGTATGTAAAGCTATGCAGGTATTGATTGTCGTAAGTAACAGTCAGCACATTGCCTTTTTTCCAAAGGTTACGCCAGTAGAACGATATGTCGGAATCCGCAAACCGGTAGGGAAGGTTCGGCATCCGTTCCCCATAGGCCAGGTTTTCGGCATTGCTGGTAATGGAGGTCTTCATTCTGTCGCGTACATCCATTTGGGTAAAGTTGCCGCCTACGCTTACCCAGTTTGCGAAGTTGTAGCGGATGGATAGATTAAATCCCTTTGTCTCGACCTTGCCGTAGTTGATATAGGTTGCTGCTTGCTTGCCGCCACTCAGATCTGTGATGTTACGTTGTATGTAGTCTTTCGTATTGCGGTAGACCACTCCACCTTCCACATACAAGGTATGTTTCCCGAATGTCTTGTTGTAGCTCAGGTTGAGGTTGATATTGTCGCTGTTTTCCGGTCGGATACTCAGTTCGCCCATTTCCAGGTCTTCGTCACCAAACATCTCTTCGATGGTCGGTAGACGATAAGCCTTTTCGTAAGACAGCTTGGCCTGCAGGCCTGTCAGGATGAAGTAGGTTCCGGCCGCCCCGTATCCGAATGAGTTGACAGAACGTGTTTTGCGTACATATTCGTCTTGCGTACTCGAGGTGGCCATCGGGCCTGCTACAAATTGGCTGTAATATTTTCCGAAAGCGGAGAAATTCCAGTGTTCGGATGGCATCAACCGGTAGGAAAGGCCCGAAATGTTTTTGCGGGTTTCTTTGGCAATGGCGCTTTTCATTTCTTCGGCTGCAAGCAGGGAGGTATTGGAACGATGGAAAGTGTTCAATACGTGGTTGAAGGTGAATGTATGCATTTTGCCGATCCGGTAATTGAGTGTCAACGTTCCGTTCCAGTTATTGTTGTCTGCCCGTAAATGCTGCCTTGACTGTTCTCCGGCGGAGTTCATCAGGTGTTTTTCTCCCCGCCAGTTATATTCATAAGAAGAAGTGTCCACGTTGGTTGTCAGATTTTTATTGTAGTTGGCTGTCAACACGATGTCCAGCCCTTTGGTGAACAGATCGCGTTTGCCATATTCCAATGAAGGCATCAGAGAGTGTCCTTTGCGGTGCTTCTGGCCGTAAACGATTTCCTGGCGTACACCAGTCTGTATGTCCTGGTACATATTGGAGTAGGTGAAACCCAGCAGCAGGCGGTCCGCCCATTTCTTGTCTACGATCCCCAGCTTGCCGATAACTGCTTCGTTGTGGTAGGTATCGTTGAAGCGTTTCACCCGTTCCTTTTTGCTTCTGTCGATGCTTCCGGTCTCGAAGTTTTCTACCGGAGCGTTCACGTAGTAGTCATTGTCCGAATAGTTTTGGAAAGCATTGATTTCGTAGGTGAATCCGTTTTTGAACGTCTGCCCGAAATTCACATAAGATTTGTGTGTATTGAAAGAACCGTACGAATAGGATGCGTCCAAAAACCATCTGTCTCGTTTCTTTTTAGTGATGATATTGATCACGCCTCCGATTGCATCCGTACCGAAGCCTACCGGGACCACTCCCTTATAGATTTCGATACGTTCGGCAAAGTTTACCGGGATGTTGTTCAGCCCGAACGAACTTCCCACACCTTCCTGCGGCACACCGTCGATAAATATTTTCACATGTTTGCCGCTGAAACCGTCCAGCGTAAGTTGCATGTCCGAACCGACACCTCCGGATTCACGCACTTTCATTCCCGGAGCTTTTGCCAATGCCTCGCTCAGGCTTCTGTTGGAATTTTGCAGTTCTTTCGTGTCGAGTGCTACGGCATTGAATGCCGAACGTTTCAAACGGCTTATTCCGTTTGAGACAACGACCACTTCGTCCAGTTCCGTCGATTGCGGAGTAATGGTGATATTCTGCTTGGTCCTTTCTCCGCTGGCAAGCCTTACCGGTTTTTCAACCGTCTGATAACCGATGGCGGAAACGACTAATGTATAGTCGCCTGCCGGAGCTTTCAGATGGTAAATACCTTGTTCGTCGGTTGTTCCGCCATAGGTCGTACCTTTCAGGTAAACCGTTGCGAAATCAACGATTTCTTTTTCCGTAGATATGATTTTACCAGAGATCATCGCTCTGTCTTGGGCAGAGGCGGATATCGCGGCCAAGAGAAATAGGAATAAGCCGGAAAGTTTAAGAATAGTCGCTTTCAATTTATAAAGAGTTTTGTATCGTTAGTAAAACGCTGCAAAGGTCTTTATAAATGAAAAGCGCATCAATCGCGGATTTTAGGTAATTTTATTCTCCCCGTAATTGTAATTTTGACAATACCTCTAACTATATGTAGGTATTTTTCGTCTTTAACCTTTCCCGAAGTGGGGAAGGGGTGGATTAGTTTTCTTTTTTAGGGGCGACAAATGCCGTATATAGTTGAAGCAAGGCTGAAATGGTCAGGCAAATCACCCATTCTTTCCGTCCGCTGAACATCAGGGCGGAGGCGAATATGCATAGCAATCCGGCAAATATATTGTAGCGGTGCAACCTGCGTCTGCGGAAATCCATATCCTTGGTAGGCATTGTCAGGTAACTGACTGCTATACCGGCAGCTCCGATGGCGAACAGGTAAGGAGCTACAACCGGCAATGCCAGATATAATCCCGCACCGGCAAGCAACAGCAGGGCGGAGATATTGAAAACTATCGTTCTTGCTTTTTCGTTCATTTACTTATTCTTAATAATATATACATCCTCGTTCGGCTTTTTCATGAAATATTCTTCACGGGCAAAGCGCTCGAGGCCTTCCTTATCCGTATGCAGATCGTTCAGCTTTTTGCTGTTGATTTCGATCTCCTTCTGGTAATGCTTGATTTCTTTTTCCAGGCTACGAATCTTTTCATCATAGGTATAACGCTTATACAGACTACTATCGCCCATTGCAAAAGTCAGAGCGAAGAACACTATGGTTACCAGCCAGTAGGCATTGATCCTGGATAGATACTTGTTGTAAAAGTCTTTTATGCGTGACATCGGAACTTCGTTTTTGCAAAGGTAAATGAATTATTTTGTTTATCTTTGTCTTGTTAATAAAAAAGCAGAGAATGGATAATTATATTGTATCGGCAAGGAAATACCGTCCTTCTACTTTTCGTAGTGTGGTAGGCCAGAAGTCCTTGACAACTACACTCAAAAATGCAATACAAAGTAACAAGCTGGCTCATGCCTATCTCTTTTGCGGTCCCCGTGGAGTGGGTAAGACTTCTTGCGCCCGTATCTTTGCCAAGACGATCAATTGTTTGAATCCGACTGCCGACGGGGAAGCCTGTAACGAATGCGAATCCTGCAAGGCATTCAACGAGCAGCGTTCTTATAATATCCATGAACTCGATGCAGCCTCCAATAACTCGGTTGACGACATCCGTGCCCTGATCGACCAAGTGCGTATTCCACCTCCAATCGGAAAATATAAGGTCTTTATTATCGACGAGGTGCATATGTTGAGTTCGGCAGCTTTCAATGCGTTTCTGAAAACATTGGAGGAACCGCCCCATCATGCCTTGTTCATTCTGGCTACGACGGAAAAGCACAAGGTCTTGCCGACCATCCTGTCCCGTTGCCAGATATACGACTTTTCGCGTATCTCGATTGCCGATATGGTGGAACATCTGGAATATGTCTCTTCCTGCGAAGGGGTGACGGCTGAACCGGAAGCCTTGAATGTGATTGCCCAGAAAGCGGATGGCGGTATGCGCGACGCGTTGTCCATCTTCGACCAGGTGGTCAGTTTTACAAATGGAAATATTACCTATCAGGCAGTTATCGATAACCTGAACGTCCTGGATTACGAATATTATTTCCGGCTGACGGATGCAATGCTTTCCGGGAATGTCCGGTCTGCCATCCTGATCTTGAACGATATCTTGAGCAAAGGATTTGACGGGCAGAATATCATAACCGGCTTGGCGTCGCATTTCCGTGACTTGCTGGTATGTAAGGATGAGGCTACTTTGATATTGTTCGAGGTAGGCGCTTCTATCCGTGAACGTTATAAGGAGATGGCGAAGCGCTGTTCCGACGGGCTGTTGTTTAAGGCGATCGAGCTGGCAAATACATGTGACCTGAATTACCGGGCCAGCCGGAATAAACGTCTGTTATTGGAACTTACGCTTATCCAACTTTGCCAATTAAGCAGTGCCGGACAACCGGCCGATGATAAAAAAAAGGGCTGATTGAGCCGATAGCATCCAACGGGCCGGGTCAAGCCCCTGCTCAATCAGGGCAGGCAGTAGCGACTCAGACGTACACCGTACAATCCGCTCCTCCTTTGCAACGTCCGGTACAATCTCCACAGGAAATGACGGGGGCGACTCCTCGCCAGCAGGTTGTTTCCACTCATGTACCACCTTCTTCGACTGTTATTCCGCAGGCTCCTCCGGCGTCGGCTCCCAAGAGAGTGGCGCGTCCACCTCAGTTCGGCACGTCCATTAAAGAGATAGGTGTAGAGCATCCGAAAGCACAGCAGGCTACGACGCAGGCCGCTACCGTGGTACAGGAAATGCAGAGCCCTTTCAGCCAGGAGGCATTGGTACATTACTGGGACGCTTATGCGTCTACGATTGACAAGAAGGTATATCTGAAAAATACGATGATCAATTGTAAGCCGACTTTACAGGATCATTATTATTTTGAAGTCTGTGTACATAATCCCGGCCAGCAGGATGAATTGACGAATAATTGTATCGATATATTGAGTTATCTGCGGATGCAGTTGAAGAATACCCGTATCCAGATGCGTGTCCGTATAGATGAAACGAACCAGAAACATTTGGCCTATACATCAGCAGAGAAGTACGAACACTTACTAAACATAAATCCGGTTTTGGCTAAGTTGAAAGACGAGTTTAATCTGACACTTGACTAAATAGTTGAAAGTTGAAAGGTGAAAGTTGAAAGTTAAAAAGAAATATAAATCTAACTTTCAACTTTCACCTTTCACCTGACTTTACATTTCTCTGATCCAAATATTACGGAAACTGATCGGTTCGCTGGGGTCGCCATGAGACTGCAAACGGATCGGGCCTGCTCCGTGTTTTACAACTTTCGGGAAACCGATATATTCCGTAGTGCCCAGGATAGTCGTGTTGTTCTGCAATACGATGCCATTCTGGATAACCGTAACACGCGGCGGAACACGATAAGTACCGTCTTCCTTGAAGATAGGAGCGGAATAGATAATATCGTAAACATTCCATTCACCCGGCTTGCGCATGGCATTTGCCAGAGGAGGCGTTTGTTTGTAGACGCTTCCGGTCTGTCCGTTCACGTAGGTTTCGTTGTTATAGCAATCCAGAACCTGGATTTCATACATGTCTTGCAGGAAGATGCCGCTGTTGCCGCGTCCTTGGCTTGTGCCGGTGATGTTTTCAGGTACGCACCATTCGATATGCAACTGGAAATTCTCGAATTTTTGTTTTGTCAGTATATCACCTTTCTTCTTGTCCACCGTGAAAACACCGTCTTTTACGATCCATTCGGCCGGTCCGCCTTTAGCGCTTTGCCAAGCGGAAAGGTCTTTTCCGTCAAACAGGACGATGGCGTCGGAAGGGGCACTGTTTGTTTTGATGTCGCCAGGAGTGACAACTTTCGGTTGCGGAGTCCAGTATTCGGACATTCCCGGTTTCATTTTTTCCTGTTCGGGGTACTGTTTTTGTGCGCTTGCACTGATACAGACCGTACAAGCCAAGGCTGCCAAAGCAGTCTTCATTGTAATGCTTTTGTTCATGGTCTAAATTGTTTTATTAGGTTTAATAATTTACTGCTTGCAAAGGTAATAAAAAATACATGTAAGTGTATTCGGTTTCCGGCGTTGTCGATTATATTTTCGGCATTGTCGTGTATATTCTTGACGTTGTCGAATATATTTTCGACGTTGTCGAGAATAAAATACACTTACATCCAATTGCAAACTAATGGCTTATGGAGATAGAAGCAGTGCGTGCCTTTTTTATCTCGCCTGATGGTTGAAAAGCCGTTGTTCTGCCAACCCTTCATATTTAGTGCCCGGCCGGCCGTAATTGCAATACGGGTAAATGCTGATTCCGCCGCGCGGGGTGAAAATGCCGGTTACTTCTATGTATTTGGGAGCCATCAGGCGGATGAGGTCTTTCATGATGATATTGACACAATCCTCATGAAAGGCCCCGTGATTGCGGAAACTGAACAAATACAATTTCAGGCTCTTGCTTTCCACCATTTTTACATCGGGAATATAATCGATGTAGATGGTGGCGAAGTCCGGCTGGCCGGTGATAGGACAGAGGCTGGTAAATTCCGGACAGTTGAAGCGCACCCAGTAATCATTGTCCGGATGCTTGTTGGTAAATGCTTCCAATACCTCCGGAGCATAATCCTGCTTGTATACGGTTGAACCTCCTAATAGGTGCAATTCGTTTTCATCTTTTCTTGTATCCATGATGTTTTCTTTTGTTATTCTTGTAAATGATGGTTTATCGGCGTCTTTTTAAATAGTTCTCCAAACCTTCGCGGCGTAGTGTGCAGGCGGGGCAATGGCCGCAGCCTTCTGCCATGATACCATTGTAGCAGGTGAGGGTTTGGGTCCGTACAAGGTCGAAAACTCCTAACGTGTCGGACAGTTCCCACACTTCGCTTTTGTCCCGGTCCATCAGGGGCGTGTGGATCACGAACTGTTCGTCCATTGCCAGGTTCAGGGTGACGTTGAGGGAGCGGACGAATGTATCGCGGCAATCGGGATAACCGCTGAAATCGGCTTCCGATACGCCGGTTACGAGATGGAAGATTCCTTTGCTGCGTGCGAGGATGGCGGCGAAGGTCAGGAATACCATGTTGCGTCCCGGGACGAAGGTGTTCGGGTAGCTGTCTGCCGGTTTTTCCTGATCCATTGAGATGTCGGTATTTGTCAGCGAACAGTTCGGATCGAGCTGGCTGATCAACGATACGTCCAACAATTGGAACGGAACGTCGGCATCGGCTGCAATTTTTCGTGCAACCTCTATTTCCAGGGAATGTTTTTGCCCGTATGTAAAGCATACGGCTTCTACGCGAGAAAAGTGCTTCTTGGCCCAGAACAGGCAGGTCGTGGAGTCTTGTCCACCGGAGAAGCATACCAAAGCGGCTTCTTGATGTTTCATATTTTTCTTGTTTTTAATACGTGGTTTAGCAAGCACACGGAAAAGGAAACGTCCCTTTTCGGGTGCAAAGATACTTTTTTTATTGACAAAAGGGTATGTCAAATATCGGTATTTATGGGACGCAGAGGAGAAGAGTTGCACAACTTTGGCGAATTTGTGCGGCACATTTTTGCAATAAGTGTGCAATATTTAAAAAAAGTAGTTATCTTTGCCGCCGTTTATGTCTCCGGGAAGGCATAATAGAAATAGGTATTAATAAATAAAGTTTTTATGAAGAAAGTTATCGCGTTAGCATGTCTTTCCATGCTTCCAATGACGTATGTGGCCGCAGAAGGTTATCAGGTAAACGCACAGAGTACGAAGCAGGCTGGTATGGGCCATGTCGGTGTTGCAATGAAACTGGGTGCGGAAAGTATGCACTTCAATCCTGCCGGATTGGCATTTATGGAAAATAAGATACATTTGTCGGCTGGTGTTTCCGGTGTTTTCTCAAAAGGTAAATTTACAGACGGAGATTATGTGCAGCGTCCGGATAATACGCCCAGCACTCCTCTTTATGTATATGCCGGTTTTAAAATCTATGATAATCTGGCAGCAGGTGTGAGCGTAACGACTCCCTACGGTAGTTCCATGAACTGGGGAAAGGATTGGAAAGGTGCTCATCTGGTACAGGATATCGCCTTGAAAGCATTTAATGTGCAACCGACTGTTTCCTGGAAGATCACGGACCGTCTGAGTGTCGGTGCCGGCTTGATGATGGAGTTCGGTAATATCGAACTGAGCCGTGCGTTGATCGGCCCTGGTGAAATGAATAATATGGCAAACGGATTGATGGAGCAGTTCGGCCCTATTTTGGCTCAACATCCTGAATTGGCCGCTTTGATTAAGCCTACCGTTGATAAACTGATGACTGATATGGCGAAATATCAGGATGCATCCGCCGCTTCTGTCAATCTGAAAGGGGATGCCGGTGTCCGGTTAGGTTTTAATGTGGGTGCTATGTTCGATATTAACGAAAAGTGGACGGTAGGTGTTTCTTATCGCTCGAAAGTAAAGGCACGTGTGAAAGAAGGTAACATTTCATTGAGTTATGCGAATGAAACAGATTTGAAGAATAATTTGCTTCCTCAGGTAGCAGGCTTGTTGAAAACAGCTGAAGCAGCCGGTTTCCCTATCCCCGAATCGATGAAGGATTTTTCTATTCCTCCATTGGATGAAGGCACTTTCTCCGCCGAACTGCCATTGCCGGATAACTGGAATGTAGGGGTTACCTTCAAGCCGACTAACCGTTGGATCCTCTCCGGGGAAGTTCAGTTTGTGGGCTGGGGCGCTTACAAGAACTTGGCAATCAATTTCGCTCCGTCATCTTTAAGCAAATATGACATGGTAGCGAGAAAGGAATATAAGAACTCACGTATCTACCGTGTCGGTGCACAGTTTGCCGCAACGAATCGCTTGGATGTTCGTTTAGGTGCTTACTTCGACGAATCACCTGTGAAAGACGATTATCTGAACCCTGAAACACCGAGTATGAATAAATTTGGTATTACTACCGGTTTGAGTTTCCGTCCTATCGATCCGTTATCTATCGACTTTGCATTTTCTTATGTGACAGGTTTCGGACGTGACGGTTCTTATAGTGACAAGAGCTTGATTACTGGTAATGACCGTACATTCGGAGGACATTACAACATCTATGCTTTGATGCCGTCGATCGGAGTATCTTACGCTTTTTAACCTAACAATATCATATATCAGTAAGAAAGGGGAACTGTCTCTATGGCGGTTTCCCTTTTTATTTGTGTGTGGCCGCATTAAAATGTTCCTTCTCCAATCACACCATGAGGGATTGAGCTCAGTTTCAGTTTCGACAAAGTGATTTTAGGAATAGACAAAGCTATGCCTTATGCCTCCTAACCCATAGCTTTACACCTTCTAAAGCTATGGGTTACGGGACATAGATGATAATGGAAAACTGAATTTGGTTATGGTTGTCTTGATATGCAAAAAGGAGGTGTGTCGAAACTATCCTGTTCCCGCGCTTGACGCGGGATCGCATTAAAACTGGCCCTATAAAAATCTGATTGATAAGGTCTGTCCTTTTGCGGCCCCGCATCAAGTGCGGGGACAAGGAGATTTTGACACACCACCTTTTATATTTGTTGTGCTTGTATCGATTACAACTGGATCCAGCGGACGAAAGCGAAGTCCATACGGTGAGGCAATTCTTTGTTCACAGGGTAAACGCGGAAGCCCATCTTGTGAAGGCCTGCTTCGCTCGGAGTTGTCTTTAGTTCGAAGAACAGTTTGGAACCTTCTTCTTTTATCAGCTTGAACTGTTCTGTCGCCAGTAATTCCAACTGATGGTTATCCGGATTTTCTTTCGTAACAACCATTTCAACTCCTAACATACCTTTCAGTTCGTGGCGGTCGATAACCAGATCGAACTTATATTCTTTACCGACAACCGGACCGTCAATAGCTAAATCCTGGCTGCATGTAAACGATTCAACCTGGAAGCTGTCCCAATGTTCTGCCACTTCTTCTTTCCATGCAGCGATTGCTTTGGCTTCGGCAAAACCGTTTTCGTGCAAGTGAGCGGAACGGGTTGCCAATTTGTTGTAGAAGCGGTCGATATAATCGTCCAACATACGTTTCATCGTATAGTCGGGAGCGATTTCAGACATCGAATTCTTGATATACTGTATCCATTCAGGAGAGTATCCCTTGCTGTTTCTTGCATAATAAGTCGGGATGATCTCTGTTTCCAGTGTATGGTAGATAGTAGCGGCATCCAACTGGTCCTGATACTGCTGGTTTTCGTAAGTACGTTTGTCGGTCAATGCCCAACCTGCACCCGGTTTGTAACCTTCGTACCACCATCCGTCCAGTACGGAGAAGTTCAGGACACCGTTCATCTCAGCTTTTTCACCAGACGTACCGGATGCTTCCAGAGGACGGGTCGGAGTGTTCAACCAAACATCGACACCTGCGATCAGGTGACGGGCCAGACGCATATCGTAGTTTTCCAGGAAGATGATCTTTCCTAAGAATTCCGGACGGCGGGAGATTTCGACAATATGTTTGATCAATCCCTGTCCGCCACCATCGGCCGGGTGAGCTTTACCGGTGAATACGAACTGGATCGGATACTGTTCGTTGTTTACGATCTTAGCCAAACGATCCAAGTCGGTGAACAACAGGTGAGCACGTTTGTAAGTTGCGAAACGGCGACCGAAACCGATCAGCAGAGCGTTCGGGTTGATCTTGTCCAGGATGGAAACAACCTTTGCAGGATCTCCCTGGTTCTTCAGCCAGTTTGTCTTGTACTGATTCTTGATATATGTGATCAGCTTGTTCTTCAGAGTCTTGCGGATAGACCAGATGTCTTCGTCCGTAACATTCTGGATCGCTTCCCAATATTTCTTGTTAGACTGGTCTTTGAGGAACTTCTTGTCGAAATGTTCGGCAAAGAAACGTTTCCATTCGGTAGAAGCCCAAGTTGGCATGTGTACGCCGTTGGTCACATATCCTACGTGCAGTTCATCGGGGAAATAGCCTTTCCATACCGGAGCGAACATGCGCTGGGATACTTTTCCATGCAACCAGCTTACGCCGTTTGCTTCCTGGCAAGTATTCAAAGCGAATACACTCATAGAGAACTTCTCGTTGGAGCCCGGGTTTTCACGTCCCATATCGATAAATTCCTGCCAGCTGATACCTAACTTGCCGGGGAATTCACCCATGTAACGTCCGAACAGACCTTCATCGAAGTAGTCGTGACCTGCCGGAACCGGTGTGTGAACGGTGTACAAAGCAGAAGCACGTACGACTTCCAGAGCTTGGTTGAATGACAGGCCGTCGTTCTGGATGAAATCTACCAGACGCTGTGCATTGATCAGAGCAGCGTGTCCTTCGTTGCAGTGGTAAATCTGCTTCTTGATTCCTAATTTGTTCAGCATTAGGATACCGCCGATACCCAACAGGTATTCCTGTTTCATACGGTTTTCCCAGTCACCGCCATACAGCTGGTGGGTGATAGAGCGATCCCATTCGCTGTTCTGAGGAATATCCGTATCCATCAGATATAAAGGAACGCGTCCTACGCTTACTTTCCAGATGTGTGCATAAACGGTACGGCCGGGGTAGGGAACTTCCAATACCATCGGTTCGCCATTCGCCTGCATGACCTGTGTAAGGGGTAGTGCGTTGAAGTTTTGCGGTTCGTAATTGGCAATCTGTTGTCCGTCCATAGACAGAGACTGTGTAAAGTATCCGTAGCGATACAGGAAACCTACTGCTGTCAGGTCGATGTTGCTGTCGCTGGCTTCTTTCAAGTAGTCACCAGCCAATACACCCAGACCGCCGGAGTAGATTTTCAGCACGTTTGTCAGACCATATTCCATGCTGAAATAGGCAACAGACGGTTTTGTCTGATCCGGTTTAACATCTACATAGTCCTTGAATATTGAGTACACAGCTTTGATTTCGGCCATCAGGACGTCATCTGCCAGGATTTCCTCAATACGCTTGTAGGACAGGCTTTGAAGTAAAAGTACGGGGTTACCTTCTGTTGATGCCCAGAGTTCAGAATCGATCTTACCGAATAATTTGGCTCCTTCATGGTTCCATACCCACCACAGGTTTGTCGCCATTTCATATAACGGCTGTAATTGCTCGGGGAGCATAGAGTGGGAATAAACATCTTTCCAAATCGGGCTGTTTGCGTTATTCGCTTTGATTTTCATTATTGTGAAGTTTAAAATGTTTCAATTTTTATTTATTATTGTCTCATCTCTATTTTGCCTAAAACGCTGCAAAGATAGAGATTATCTGTTTAATTATGAGCGTATTTTAATTATTTCTTTTGTTTGCATGTTCCAAAGCGATTCTGAAAGCCTCTTCATAGTAGACAATGAATTTGTTCCATTCTGCTTTTGCCGCCAGACAGAAACTGCGTTTCCGGATCTCTTCCGCTTCCTTTTTGTCCTTTCCAGCGAGTGTCAGGATCGAAGACGTGATGGCATCTGCTACTTCGAAATAATTAAAATCGTCACGGTTCACGACGGCTACGCCTTCGCTGATGTTGTTGCCTGTCACATGCTTTTTAGCCCATAGACCGAAACCGGCAAGATCGGTGGTAATGGTCGGAATCCCGAATGCGATACTTTCCAGCGGAGTGTATCCCCAAGGTTCGTAGTAGGAAGGATAGACGGTCGCATCCATACCGATCAGCAGATCGTAGTAGGGTTTATTGAAGATTCCGTCGCGTCCGTCCAGGTAGCAAGGTACAAAAATGATTTTCAGCTTGTCGGCCGCTGAATTGGTGAAACCGGAATGGGAGATATAGTTCAGCACCTTGTCCTGCTCCATCAGATTCAGCCAATGTGTGACGAATGGCATTTGCATGGGAGAGGTGGTGCGGATATTCTTGTCGATGACTTCTTTCAAGTCTGCGCGTGCATCGCGTACCCAGGCCGGAACCATGATGAAGGCGACGACTTCGCGTTGGAGCCTGCCGGAAGTGCGTACCCGGTTCATCGCTTCGATAAAGACGTCGATACCTTTGTTGCGGTATTCGTAGCGGCCGCTGGTGGAAACCAGAAATGCATCCGGGGAGATAGGGCATCCGAGCAGTTTCTCTGCGACGTTGAGCAGATCGCGGCGGGCAGCCGTACGCTTCTTGTCATATTCCTTGTCGGTCGGGACGAAGTTGGGCTCGAAACCGTTCGGCGTGACGATGTCCGGCGCTTTGTCCAGCAATTGTTTACACTCGCGAGCTGTAATGTCACTCACTGTCGTAAAGCAGTCGACATGCAAGGCAGTCTGTTTTTCCAACGAATGCTTTGCTTCCATATTCAGCTCTCCGGCCATCTGGTCACCGTTGTAGCCGTCCATATAAGCATACAGGGCTTTGTTGTTTCCGGCGATGGAACGGCCGATAGAAGTGGCATGTGTCGTGAAGAGCGTTGCGATGGCCGGGAGTTGTTTTTGGATGTAAAGCGCACCCATTCCCAGCATCCATTCATTGAACAGAGCGGCAACCTTTTTGTCTTCCAGCTTGTAAAAATGATAAAAACTTTCGATGACCTTACCTACCGCGTAAGCGAAGATACAGGATTCGTCGTAGTCACCATATGCGTGGATCGAGTCTACGCGGAAACTTTCCCACATCGAGTAGAAAAAAGCATCTCTTTCTTTGAAGAAAGGTTTAAAATCTACCAAGATTACAGGCGGTGTCCCCGGAACATTCCATCGGCCTACTTTTACTTTCAAATTTTCAGTGGTCTTCGTATAAGTTTTCCAGTCAGCAAACAGAACATCGTCTTCAATAAAGTCGGGAGCGTTTGTATTATCCCACACATCGGGTCCTATAAAGATCAGCTTATCTTTAAATGACTGTTGTAACGTATGAGCTTTCGTTGAAAGGACGGTATAAATACCGCCTACTTTATTACATACTTCCCAACTGCTCTCGAAAAGATATTCTGGCGTTGTTGTTGTATTATCCATAAACGATTTTGTTTATAATCAGATATTTTGAGGGGGCAAAGATACGAATTTTTGTCTTTTTTTCAACTATAGGGCTTGTTTAATGAATGAATTATGTAGATTTGTAGATATTTTAAATGTAGATAACTATGGCTAAAAGAAGAATTTTAAAGAAAGACATCAGCTATGTGGCTGGCGATTTGTTTTCGGAAGCATTGGTTTGTATGCTGTATATCCCGGGAGTCGATTCAGGGAAGGCTGACGTGGTGATGGCGAGAATACTCGATATGCAGGACGAATTTATTCGTCGTGCCAACCGTCCGGACGGAAAAGACAACCCAAAACGGGTGAAAGAATATTATCGTAAATTACGGGCGGATCTGCAAACGGAAGTCAACGCAATAGCAACTGAAATCGGAGAGTTGAGCAAATAGAAAATAAAGAATGAAGAAAGCTATAAGTAAGGCACTTCTTCGCTTGGCCGGCTGGAAACTTGGACCGGTGGTTGAGGATGTGCCTAAATGTGTGATATGTGTGGCTCCACATACCAGCAATTGGGATTTTATCGTAGGAAAACTGTTTTATACCTCGATTGGTCGTAATGCCAGTTTCCTGATTAAAAAGGAATGGTTCTTTTTCCCGTTCAACCTGTTGTTCGACTGGTTGGGAGGTGTGCCTGTCGATCGCCGTAAGCGAACCTCAGTGACGGACCAGATGGTGGATCAGTTTAACCTGCGGAAAGAATTTCAGCTGGCCGTAACTCCCGAAGGTACACGCAAACGGGTGGATGATTGGAAGAAAGGATTCTACTATATTGCACAAAAAGCCAACGTACCTATCCTGATGGCCTATTTCGACTACGAAAAGAAAGAGGCCGGTTTTAAAGGAGTATTTTATCCTACGGGTGATGCGGATAAAGATATCCGTGAGATCCGTGAGCATTACAGAGGTGTGACAGCTTGTCACCCGGAAAACTTTGTTCAAATTTAATATTATGGCAGACAATTTGCGTATCAGTATGGTCCAGTCCCATATTATTTGGGAGGACAGAGATGAAAACCTGGGGTATTATGGAGAACTGCTCCGGCGGGTCAGTGGTAGGACGGACATAGCCGTTTTGCCGGAAACCTTTACGACGGGTTTCTCTATGGATGTGGAAAAGCTGGCCGACACGATGGACGGGGCTACTATCCCTACCATAAAGGGGTGGGCGAAGAAATATAAGCTTGCTGTGGCCGGCAGCTTTATCGCAAAAGAAGACGGGAAATTCTTCAACCGCGCTTTTTTCGTCACGCCCGAAGGTGAGACTTATTTGTATGACAAACGGCATTTATTCCGGATGGCGGGCGAAGACCGGCATTTCACAGCCGGGGATAAACGGACGATCGTACGGTATAAGGACTGGAATATCTGTTTGCAAGTTTGCTATGATCTTCGTTTTCCGGTTTGGAGCCGGAACGTGAACAACGAATATGATCTGCTGATCTATGTCGCCAACTGGCCCGAGGCGCGTAAGAAAGTTTGGAAGACGCTGCTCCAGGCACGTGCTATGGAGAATATGGCGTATGTCTGCGGGGTGAACCGGGTAGGGATCGACGGCAAGGGGTTTGTCTACCGGGGCGATTCCATGATCTTCTCTCCGAAAGGGAAAAAGCTGGCGGATGCCGGCAAACGTGAGGAAGTCACCCGTACGTGTACGCTTACCCGTGCAGACCTGGAAGAACTAAGAGGTAAGTTCCCGGCATGGAAGGACGCGGATATGTTTGAGATCAAATGATATTTCCCAGATAAAATTTCGGATTTGAACATAAAAAG
>ENA-OQJB01000023-OQJB01000023.1-human-gut-metagenome-genome-assembly--contig:-NODE-23-length-78173-cov-4.581004_pt1 | contig 78173 bp, 72 predicted proteins | sample MGYA00242599_ERZ504765 | MGnify/ENA primary metagenome ERZ504765 (study PRJEB26092, sample SAMD00036354) | human gut metagenome | host: Homo sapiens | study: EMG produced TPA metagenomics assembly of...
TTGTCTATTTTCAAAATAAAGAGCCACAAAATAATGCTCTCTCAGCAACAGAAGTAGATATAGATATTAGTACGCTCACACAGGTAGGAATTTAGACAAGATTTTCTGCCTGTTGGCGATCTGGGAGGACTGCTAGGAGTAAATGAAACTTGGTTCAGGAATCGAGGTAACATTAGAGGTGAAATTAATTTGGATGATTTTAAAGATGCAGGTGCCTATTCATTGTTCAATATTGAAGGGAACAATGTTCCTACATCTTGGGCACAACTGCTTGTATTTTCATCCGGGTATTATATTACTCAAATTATCGTTGATGTGAGTAGTTGTAAATTATTTATCAGACGATATGATATAGAAAATGATCGCTGGCAAGAATGGGGTAATATAATTATGACATAATTTTTATCACAATTCCGACCTGGGAGGACTAATGAACAGTTTGAAGCTGTTCCCGTTTATGCCCAAAGGTATATTAAGTACAGACGAAGAGGTAAATAGTGCAACTGCAAGCGGAATGTATCATGTATTCGGACGAGACGGAATTAGTGTTGTTTCAAATTATTCCATAATGATAGTTTTTAACGATGGACAAGGATATGTCATTCAAATGACATTCCGTCTAGGTGAGGATGTTGTTGGTTTCCGCCGTAATTATGATGGGAAATGGGGAGATTTTAGGTCTTTTGTATTGGCTTCTTAGAAACATGGATTACCTTTGCACCGCACATGGCGTTGTGCATATCAGGATCGGGTGGCACCGGCTTGTACCGGACCACCCGTTTTTTAATCATGTCAAAGAAAAAGTTTGCCATTTACCCCAACTACCGACCCAATATAGCCTGATCTTAATCAATTGCCCCGAATAGGTTGCTTGAAACCCTATTTTTGAACATCATTTGTCCCTATAAATATAACAGCATTTTGCCCATCACCACTTTCGAATGGAGAATTAGATGTTGATTTAGTTGTTTTCCGAATCCCATTCCATGTAAATGTATTGTAATCTTCAATGGGATTAACATCTCTATCGAAGAACTGTTCCATAGGCATTAGTCCATCTTTCTTGGCTGTAGCAACACCAATCAGTTCTCCCAGGACTTTCGCGGCAGCCGAAGAAGATGTTAAAGTTGGGTTCTTGGAACCGTCCAAAGTACGGAGCCAAGAGAAGGTGTCGGACTGGGGCAACTGGTCCTCAAACTCATCTGTTCCGGCTGCCGTAGCGGCAGCAAATGTTGATATTTCTGATGCAGCGGAAACAATCCGTGCGGAAACTAATTCTGTCATCTCATCGACGGTCACCTGTCGTTCGTTGCCGTTTTTATCCACAGCTTTAAAGCCAACTATATTATTCAAGTCCATAATGCAAATTTTAAAATTAAAACAAATACTTCACCCATGCAAAATAATTACTGTTCTCAATATAATTCGGATCATCCTCGTTGGAATATGCCTCCCTCTCAAACGATACCGTCTTATACGCCCTGCCGGCATCCTTCAACCGTACCGCCCTGACCAGCCACTCCACACCATACCAGAGATAGAATGCCAGCCCGGCCAGCACCAGCCACCAGGCGGAAAGGTCAAAACACAATAGCAAGATCCAGATAACTGTACCGGTGGCAACTGCCATCTCAACCCATTGACGGGCGTGGGTACACTCATGGTTTCTCACTTTCTGAGTGATTTTCTCTTCCGGTCGCTTGCTTAAAACAAACGGACCGATTGTTATCGTATGGCAAGAACTGAACGCAAGCAGCACCTTTGCCAGAAGGTTGTTACAATATACCTTTTTCATAGCGTTTCTATTTCTGATTCAAGTTCAGCAATATGGTTGTCTATACACGTATTCACCTCGTCATTGAAGTTCGCTATATCCAGTTCCACACATCCGGCACTTGACCGGGCGCTACTGTAGATACGGACATAGCCTCCGTTATTCAATGTATTTTTCGCCAGCTTCAGTTTCGCCAGTTCGTCATTGATTCGGCTGGCGCGTTCCAAATTCTCAATCTTCATGTTGTTCCTCCTTCTTTTTATCCAGATAATCATTCAACGAATCGGCCAGCAAGCCGGACAACATAGGGGTAGAACGTCTTATGATATCCACTTCCTCTTCGTCAAGTTCCACACCATCTACAGTCGACTTGAAGATTTTCTCCGCAAGGAGATGCGCCTTCAAGCCCGCTACGTTCTTATATATCCAGTCACCGAAGGCCTCAGTGATGTTACTGGCTATAAGCTTTTCTTTTTAATCCCATCATAAATAGGGAATTGTGCAAAATTTATTCTCATACTTTATATTTAAATTATCCGCAATAAAACATAACCCAATAATTACCCATACACTTAATGAAGCCGGATGCAAAATCCAAATCAATATAAGACACCTCCTGTCCTCCGGGAGCAGGCAGGATCCGTCCTCCTGTCAATCTTACTCCGCCGCTCATACGTTTGAAGTATATAGTATGTCCCGGAACATCCGGAGGAAGTGTCACTTCTATATTACCCGTATTAATAAACATCACATTATCATCGTTGTTGTTCAATGAAGCTTTGACAGAGATATTCCTCCAGTTGCCAACTATGCCACGAAGAGAAACATAGCTGTCATTGTTCGGATGAAGGAAAATGTTACCTCCCTCCACGAATAGAGGAATGCTCGGAGTCTTGATGTGCATTCCGATCATGGCATTTGGACTCTGTATGTCAATTCCAGCATCATACTTAATCCCTTCAATGGTGACAAACTGCGTGTTTCCCCCGATTCTTACGTTTGCAAATGTCCTTTCGTTATAAAACTCAATTTGTCCGGCAGACAAATTGAAACCGACGTATTTATTTGTTTCATTTTCATAAAGGATCTTTGAGGACAATACCCCCGAAATGATGGAGAACGGGCCAATACGTCCTTTATCCGCCGTGATTGTTCCTGTAATCTCTGCTAATTTGCATTTAAAATACCCGGTTTCACCGTTGATAAGAAGAGTTTCACCTTTGTCATTAAAAGACTTGAGAACCTTGTCTTTGAACATGAAGCCGGCTACATTCGCACCATCGGCAAACAGGGTGTCAGTAGCGATATTCACAAACTTCTGCATGGCTTCCCAATTGGAATCACCGTTGACAGATGTGGGGGCAGCGGTAACGGAAGCACCGTAATTCTTTACAAGGAAATTATAATAAACTCCCCCTATCAGATATATGACCTTATCCCGGTAATCCGCATTCCAGACATAAGTCTGTCCTGATGCGAATACACCTCTGTCACGGGGAAACGCCCCTGTTGCTCCGGTTGCTCCTATGGCACCATCATTAGCTACACCCACCCCTTTTTCAGCGACAAAATTATTATTCCATGCGTTCGCGTCCGATGCGGATTGATAAGCCCGGACGGCAAACTGGGTGTATCCGGCTGTCGCTGGAACGGATATCTGATTGCTTAGGGTAGCACCTACATGAGCCAGCCAGCTTCCGTTATACTTACGGGCTGCCAGATAAAGCGTGCTGCACGTGCTTACATTGCCTGCCACATTCTGTTTGCAAGTGACAAGGAATCCAGACGGGGATGGCGTGCCCGTACTGGTGAAGTTGATCACGCTGACAGGACTGTCCAGCCAGTAGGATGCCGACGGTCCGACGGGGGCAACCATCTCCTGCCAGTCTGCATGTACCGTCCGGTTCGCAGATCTGCCGGCGAGGATGTATCCGCCGTTTCTTTTCCTGCGGAGTCTGCCGTTTCTGAACCTTGCAATTTTAATCGGAGGGTTGGAGGTTTCAACCTTGCTTAAGTAAGATCCTCCGGCAAACGATACTGTACTGTTCTTGGCATACGGAGTATTGGCGGATTCCCAATGACCGGCTGCTGTGATGCTCTCACCATCCTTTCCGTCACTGCCGTCCACAACCATCGGGACAGTTTCGACATCAACCGCCTGACCGTTCACGTAGAACACGAACTTCAAGCTACTGGTAAAATTACCGGAAGCCACCCCGACACCATCACCGATGGGAACCTCGGCCGCACCGTCACGACTGTACTTCAACTCCCCGTCCGTTGTGGCCGTAGTGACCGCACCGACTGTTTTCATACGCCGACAGGATACCGAAGCTACACTGTAACCGCCGTTCTTGTTCTTGCTGACCATCGTGACCGAAGTGACAAGGCTATAAATTACCGCATCGGAACCGTCCGCCCCGCCACGGACACCGGTTATCTTGAAAGTCAGTTCACGGGTATAGAGCTGCCCGTTCTTCATTGCAGCCAGTGTGATGGTGACCGTATTCTGTTCCGAACCGACTTTCCGGCAGCGACGGATACTCGCCACCGCTCCGGTGGCTTGCTTGTGCTTGCCGTGAAACCGGCAGGCGTGCTGACTGTCAAAGATTCAAGGGTGAGTTTCTCGGTACCGTACCACATGGACACATGGGTAGTCCATGACTGTGCGGAAGTAGTAACGCCGGTACTGGTAAGAGCGACGCTCACCATCTCATTGTCAAGGTCGGCCATGATATTCGACTCCCCGTCCTTACTCCAACGGTGCACAGGGGCCGGAGTGCTCCATTCACTCCATACTCCATCACGCTTCACACGTTTGCACGCCCATTCCACCTGATGGTCGGCATCCACGCCAAGAAAATCATCTGTCCAGCCTTCCGGTATATAATCATCCTGCTGCTTCGATTCCGGCTTGTCAGGGGTAAGGCCGATGATGTTGGTACGGGTGTAGATCCACTCGTAACCTTTGCCGTCCTTACCGTCAGTTCCGTCTTTGACCATGACCATCCACAAACCATTCCGGTATATGTAAGTACAATGGTCAGCCGTATTTCGGTAGCTGTCACCCTCCTTGGGATTGGACGGATGGGATGCGAATTCACCAAGGAAGGTGATGCTTTCGCCTTTCAGCTCACGCCCGTCCAGAAGCATCTCCCAGTCTTCATGCACGGTCCAGTCGGCTGACTTCCCGGCAAGGATATAACCGCCATCCTTTTTGCGACGATAACTGCCATTCTTGAACCTTGCGATCCTGATGGGAGGATTGGATGTTTTCACCTTGGAGATAAAAACACAGCCCGCCAAAGTGACCATGGTATTGACCTCGTATGGGGTCTTAGAGGATTCCCAATGACCGCCACCTATTACAGACAGGCCCGGATCACCCTTGTCACCTTTGGCGGCTGATACAAGCCAGTCCGGATTGTTTTCGGATGGCTCGGAAGTAGTGCCCTTGTCATTGACGCACAACCATGTGGAACCGTTATGGGGCACACGGGAATAATACGCATACTTCCTGCCCGGCTCCCAGCTAGGGAAGTCGATAGGAACGCGGACTGTGCTACCGGTAATTTCATCAATTTGAAAAATCAATCCCGTCATGATGATATCCTGCAATACTGCCGAGAACCTGTCGCAGTTGATCCCATTGATGGTCATACCCTTCTTCTTGCCGAACCAGCTCTTCATCTGTGCCGGCTCCGGGTCCCAGGTGTTGGCATTGTCAACAAGGGTGATGCAGCAGTTACCGTCACGCACGTCTATGATGATATAAGTCTGACGCTCCTTGTCGGTGAAGTTCCCCGTCTGTCCGAGACGCATCTCGTTATGGGGAACGAACTCATATCCGGGACGCGGAACCATCATGAATGTCTTCTCGTCATAATCTGCGGAAGTGATACGGTACTGTATTTTCCGGAAACCAATAAAGTCACCGGTAGTGACGCTTTTGTCATGCCAGAAGCCCAAAAGGATATCGTCCGGCTTCTGTCCCAGCGGTACACCATCCTCCAGATCGGGGGTGACAGTATAACTGCCGTCACTATTGGCGATAAAGCTTTTTATCTTCAGCCCTCCGCCGGGACTTATAGTATTGTATCCCTCAAAATAAGTCTGACGATTGAAACGAAGTTCAGGAACACTCAAAGAGCTGCGCAGAACCAAAGCCTCCAGCTCGGCACGGGCATCCTCACCGATGTAACCGCCCTGAACACCGGTGATAAAGTCACCGAACTTGGCGTATTTCTTGATGACGGTTCCGCCCAACAGGGATAATAGGAAACCGGTGCGTTCCTCCGTGTCCTTGCGCATGAACATGATCAGCGAGCGCAATGCGGAATACACGTTATGGTCTGTTGCAGGGGTGGAGTCGTGGCTTCCGATCACATACACACCGCTGCCACCACCGCCCGTATAGGTCTGTCCCTTCAGGGTAAGGCTCTCAACCTTTTCCTCCAGCTCCCCGATACGGGAATAGGCGGCGGTTTCCCCGACAGTATAAACAGGTGAGTCAAAGGAATAGTCAAGATTGAATTCAAATCCGATAACCCTTGACTGTCTTCCGTTCTCGAAATAAGCCTTGTTGATAAGGTTGACCTTTTGACCGATGCTGTAGAGGTTGTGAATGCCATCCTCACGGTATGCGTCATTTGACATCATCGTGCAGCCATAGGTACTCGGGTCTATCTTGGATTTGGCAGCGTACTTTTCAGTCTTTTCCTTCAACTCCTGCTCGGCGGCACCCACAAGCCCCAGCTCGGTTATTTTCGTACTGTCCCAGCCGGAAAGCACATATTCATCTCCATCCTGGGGAAAGAGCACATCACCGGGAAGCGGTCTGCCATAGTCCTCATTCCTGACTATCTCCCAAAGCTGTGCCTCAGGGTTCCATCCGCCATCCTCCAATATCTCCGGCTTTCCCTCAGGATTGAACTTCACGGCAAACTCCAAACCGTTGAGAAGTCCGGACGCGAAACGTATCCTCAGCTCCTGACCGGGGAGGATATATTTCTTGGAAAAGTTAACACCCGTGTCCCTAAAGCGGTAGGCATTCCATTTTTCCTCGGTGGTTGTGCCGTCCTCATTCTCCACCTTGTCCGTCACTTCGATAGTGGTGACATCCGACATGATGCCCGTTCTTCGGGGATAGACTTCATCGAAGATAACCACCTGCTCGACGGCTTCCTCAGTAATCATATCAGGATAAGCGTCAATGTAAGGAGTGCCTTCGGGCAACATTAAGCGTTTTTGCACCACGCCGTTCACAACCACAGTCTCGTCAACCGGACGGTAGTCAGATGGGATATTCTTTGTTGAACCAAAAGCGTAGATACGGGTGGCATAAGTGGACCGGGATTCTGACTGTGACATTTCCTGCACGTTTTTCCCAATCTCGAAATCCACCGCATCGCCAGACTCACAACGTCCGAAATGGATGATGTTTTCAGTCACCCAGCATTCGCAATCCCATTTCTTTGCCATAGAGAAGCAAGCGTCAAGGATGTTGATGTTATCGTAACTCATCAACTGGGACTTGTTTTCGACTGTGGAATCAATGGAGAAAACAAAATCCTGTCCTTTGTATGTGTAACCAAGAGCTTTCAAATTTCTAAGGACTATACCGGCTTGTACGTCAAGCGGGGCGGTCAGGTTCCAGGACGCCTCCTGTCCGGCCGTTTCCGGGGTATATTTGAAGATTTTGTTTTTCCATTTCCAGTAGTAGGCGTCAAGCTGAAGCTCATAGTCGTATGCCCCGGTTTTACGGTTGTACTTGGGTTTGTACAGATCGCATAGTTCGAACCGTCCGAAACGTGTGTCCTCCGTCCAGTCGCCCAGTTTGAAAAAGACAGGAGATTTCAGAGAGAACTTCAAAAGTATAAAGTCCTCCTTCATCAGAGTGAACTTACGTTTGCTGCTTTTTCTGACAACATCCTGATAACATGGTGTACCAGCTGAATTTCTGATCTCAATTTTCATACAATATCTTTCCTGTCGCCCGGATTGGGTTCTTTGAGTTTGACCATAAACTTACCCCGGCATTTTCCGTAACTTCCATACTTGCCGCAAGACAGATAGTACAGATTGTAAATCTTTCCCAGTGCCGGGATTTTCAGTGCAATTTTACCCTTTACCAGTTCGGATACAAAGGACGAATATTTATCCAGATAGTCACTTTGCGAGTTTCCCGTAATAAAAAAAGGCAGGGTGAGCTCCCTAGAATCCATCTTGCAGATCTCAGGCGATGAAGTAATCTGTATGCCATGTTCCAACCTGCTGTCATTTTCGATATAGTCCTTCACAGGAGGGGGTGTCAGTATAGCCTCCAAAGCTCCGTCCATCAATTCCGCACCCCATGTACTCCAGATATTCCTGCCATTAATAAAAGCATTCCTCTCCATAATCACATTCCTTTTGTGTTTTTTTCTATCTCGGCAAGAGTGTCGTCCATGCCGCTCAATATGCCGGTATATTTTTCAATTTTCTCCAAATGATCGTTGCATTCATGCAATACATCGCGCATTTCCGTGACACACACCGAATGAGCAGCAAGTTCCTTTGCCATATTCAATGCTGCCGTGGAAATAATAAGCATATTCGCATTCATTTCCGTTCCTTTGGTTTCCAAACGTACATTAGACTCATACATGGCTGTCAGCCGTCCGCTGATCTCCTCACCTGTTTCCTGGCTCATGGTGGTGGAATATCCTTTGGAAGAGGATTGGGAATAAGAGTCTCCGGATGCGTCCCATCCGAAGATATCCGCCAGACTGTCTCTCTCGGCCAGCACTGCTTCAGACAACTGTTCCTGCATCTCACGCAATGCATCAACCTCATCTTTCGTATAACCATCCTCACCATATTCTGCCCAGGTTTCATATAGTTTTCTGACCTGTTCCTTGTACTTGTCGGCCATCATGGCTCTGATAATGGATTTGCGGAGCTGTTCCTCCAGATTCTCGGCCAGTTCTTCATTTCCGTTCTCCAGATCGGATATCATCTCCCAGTAAGAATCCTCAAAACTGTCAAAGGATATACCGGTAACCTGTTCCTTCACCGCCTCCAGTATTTCCTTTTCCGTTTCGCCATATTTGATGATATTTTCCAGATGGTTCCTGAACTCTCCGTCCATAACAGACCAGAGGCCGGCATAATTCTCCCTGATGGACTGCAAGACTTCCGGGGACATATTGATCATATCTTTCATCTCGTTGAACGTCACACCGTACTCCCTGGATATCTCCCCAGCGACATCACGCCAGTTCTGTCCTTCCCATTTGTAGGAGCCTTTCCACATCCTGTAGCCCTGGCTGTGACTTCCGATACTGCTGCCGGCACTCAGACGTGCCTCGGCAAGTTTCTTTTGTACATCCAGCTCGTTTTTTGCAATATTCAGAGCTTCCTCTCCGGCTTTGGATGCTTCTGCACCGTAACTTTCATTTATATATGCCTTTTTTTTGTCAAGCAGCTCGTCCCAGATATCCAGTAGATTATCATACTGCGCCACCATCTCATTATAACCGGAATAATCAGCGCCATGGAAAATACCACCGGCCCCCTTGATCCCAAAAATGGACCCCACCGTATCGAAAATTCCTCCTACGGCATTGCTCACAGTTTCCAGTATATTTCCCACGAATTTGTCAAGCCCCTGGTCACCGATTTGGTCAAGTATGGCCAGGATGGCAGCAATAATCCCGCCTATCTTCGATCCGGATTCCGAGAGTACGTCAACCAATGACCCGACACTATCCCCGAATGAGGAAAGACTTACATCCGCCTCCCCGAGCTGTGCAATGGCATTGGTGACTCCGGTTATATTGTCTATAGCCTTCTTTGATGACTTGTCCACATTCGTTTTCGCATTCGTGACATTCTGGGATGCTGTATTAAGCTTTTTCTTCGCCACCTCCTGCTCGGCATGTGTTCCACTTTCCAAGGACATATTATATTCATCCTGAGCCTTGGTCAGTTCCTCCTGAGCTTTTCTCAGATTGTCCAACTGGTCTGGAAGATCACCAAGCAGTCCGCCTTTGTCAATAATGGCGGATTGTATCCCGTCTAAAGCTTCGTCAACAACCTTTTTTGCTCTACAGCCATATTCTTATACTCATCGGATTCACGGAACAGTTTCAACTGTGCCCTAACTTTGTCAAGCTCTTTTTTAGACACCTTACTTAAATCCCCGAATATCAACTCCCAATTGATCTCCTGCTTCAACTTCTCAACATCCAGGGCCGACAGAGCTTCCTCAAACTCCTTTTGCAGGGATGCGATCCTGCCTGCATCAGACTCACTATCCATCAAATTCCTGTATTTGCGCGTCAACGCCTCCTTTTTCCCTTGGAAGGTGCCGTATTTGATCAGATATTCGTCCCATGCACTTTCCTGCTCACGCAAACCCTCTTTCCTCTGACGTCTGGTGGTATTGCTGATGATCGTGTCAAATGCCGACGTATCCACGGACACCGAGTACGAGTCAAAGGATTTTTTCACATAACGCTTGTCCTTTTTCGCCTTCAGTTCCTCCTCGGCCTCGAACTTTTCTTTCTCAAATCGGATTACAGCCTGGATATAGTCATCCTTCTGCCGCCGCAGAAGCGATATCTCCCTGCGGTTGTCAAGTTCCCGCTGTGCCAGTTCCTTTTCAGCCCCGGCCTCCATAGCATCAATACGGGTTTGGGCTATCCGGTATTCCAGTTCCTCCTCCTGACGCTGACGCTCCTGCAAATGTTTCTTCTGCAAGTCCTCCAGTTTCACACTCTGCGCATTAACCGCATTGGCTTTCTGAGGATCCACCTGGATATCCGTCTTGCCGGAAAGAATGGTGCGGGCCATGTCCCTGTACTCGCTGTCCGCATTTTTTTCGCTGCAAGCCATGTTTCCAGCTGTTTCTTGTTCATCTTGATGAACTCATCCCGCATCTTGATCCTCTTCTCGTTGTCCTCCAGGGACTTCTCCAGACTCTCACCCCGCAGTTCCCGGATTCGGAGCTCAGCACCCTTGATCATGTCGCCATACTTCCTGACATCATCATCAATACGTGCCAGTGTGCCCGGAGTATTATCGAACCAGGAGGTGGAATATCCGGTATTGCTCATGGAAGAAGTCACATACACCCCTCCGGCCTGCTGCGCCTTCAGCGCGTTCTGGTATTTCTTCCTGTATTCCTCCAGATTATTCTCCTCTTCCTTGATGGCTTCCCGGTTCATATATTCCAACAGTACCTTCTGCTGCCGCACGAACTCCCTGGCTTTGCCGCTGGAAATATCCAGTGCCTGTCCATATTCCCCCACTTTGGTTATCACTCCGGGAATATTGTCCGTGATTTTGGTGATGATGGAATTAAGTTCGGCCTGCTCATCCGAGGATAGTCTGGTCTTGGTCTTCAGCTCATCATACCGGTCCAGCAACGGCATATACTCGGAATAAAGGCTTATAACTCGTTCCTTCTGTTCATAAAACTTTTCATTGGCGGTGGATACTGTTGTATTGACAGTTTCAGCCATTCTGTTTTTCAAGCTGATCCATAAATCTCCAAGCCAGGACAACCGTCTTCCTAGTTTCAATTTGGCATTTTCCAACCTTGCATCAGCCTGAGCAGCCTTGTCAGATGCGGATACATACAATCCGGATTGTGTTAGCTGGCGGTCTATGATATTGGACACCCCTTTCATGAAATCACCAGTTTTGGCAACCTCCTCATTGATTTCTGCGGCGGAAAGTCCTAGGTTGTCCAGTATAAGAAGCGACTTGCGCCCCAGACCGGTCACAATAGAGTCTGTCATATATTCCACACTTTGGCCGGTCTGCTGCGCCTTCAACTGGGCGAATGCCAGATATTTTCCCATATCATCAACCGGGATCCGGAAATCCTTTGCCTTGACCGTTGCTTTCATCAGCTCAAGATCCGACAAGGTTTCCTTAGTGGCAGTACGAAGGTTTGCAAGAAGATCAGGGCGGTCCAACTTCTCAAATGCATGAAGAACTCCGTCAGCCTGAATGGCCACCTCCACACTTTCCCTGACAAATTCCTTTGCTTTGGACATGCCGTTTTTGAAAAAATCAAGGGCAGCCGCTCCGGCGGACGCAAAAAATCCCACCACCATAGCTTTCATATTCCCCAGTTTCAGGAATGACCCGGAAGTTTCATTGGTTCCGCCACGCAGACGGGCCATCGCCTCTCGTGTTTCCTCCAGCTGCTTTTCCAAACGGGCATATTCTTCCGGATGAAGGGACTTGACAGTATTGTCCAGCTGTTTTTGAAGCCCGCGGGCCTCTTTGGCCAGTTCCGCATAAGTTTTCTCGGTGCTCTTCATGGAGGAGCGGAGAATCTTCACTTTCGCATTATTATCGGATATGGCTTTGGAATTGGATTTCAGCTCTGCCTCCAGACGTTTGTACTCATCGCTGCCTTTCTTGCCGGAGGCTACCAGTTCTGTCATCGAATTGCGCAAACCATCATTCGTCCGTTGCAGCTCACGGGAGGACGCGTTTAGACGGTTCAGTTCCTCACGGGCCTCACTGGTATTCAGGGAGAGGGTGAACTTTATATAATCATCTTTCAGTTTCTTGTTCATACGGTACTTTTCAGCAAAACTAGTAACCGGCAAGGAAGGGGCAAAGGACGGGAGAAACATGAGAAGCCCCGCATGTCCATGGACAACGGGGCAAAATATCAATGAGGACGGTATCCGGGACGATGCGCACTGTCATTCCCGTCCGGCCAGGGAAACAACTTCTCCAGCCGGTTGCGGATCTCCTTGCGGAGTGAATCGGACATGCCCGCTCTCAGATCAGGCAATGCGTTGTTGTACACTATCCCCCATATCTGACGGTTATAGATACGGAGATCGCGTTTCTCCCGCATGTCAAGAAAACGTATATAAAGAGGGTAGCCCGTTTCCAGCATTATCGGATCCACCCCCGTTATCTGGAACTCGGCCGCCGCAAGACGGTCACGCAGATGACCTGTACGGCCAGGCACAATTTTATCCGGGCGGAATCTCACCTTAAGTTGTCTTCCTTCCCGGTAAATACCTCTTTCCGCAATATCCAACTGCCGTTGATAAATGGTCTTGAAGTCACGGGACAGGGTTCTTTTGAAGAACTCCTCCCTCACAGGGTTCCATCCGTCACTCATTCCGTACCAAGTTTAAACGACACACTCCAACCGCTGTAATCCGTATAGAATCCTGTTTCCGGGGTAGTGGTCATCCGGTCAAGATTACGCATAAGACAGCACCCCCTGTTCCTGTCACCACGCATCACATTCTTGATGCTCTCGACAAGGGGCTGTGTATCTTCCAGCACCCGAACCGGACCACGGCGCTGCATATCCATACGGTCCATCAGAAATATAAGGCACAAGTTATCCTCCTCCACATTGTCCGGATCCGTACCTGTCTCCTGTGCGGACGGTACGACCACGAACAGAACCGGAAGCTCGTCAGAACTGATACTTTTCAGACAGTCGCTCATGTCCTGGTCCACATTCACTACTCTGACGGAATGTATGCCTGGTACACGCCGCATGACATTCTCATAATACTCACGATAGGTTTTCAAACTGATCATAGGCTCTATCTTTTGGAATGTAATTTCTCAAACTTCTTTCTGTAAAGGAAAATAAGGATATCCCAGAACGGTGTCGCCCTCACCTCTGCATAGTTCCCGAATGCCCCGTTCTCAGCGATATCCATTCCAATGCCCGTCCAGCCGGTATGGTCATCCGCTTCCGGCTTCTCATCTTTTCGGAAAAGAATCCGCAAGTCAACCGTTTCACCGTCAATTTCCAAAGGCTCCTCCCGGATGATGGCGAACACATTCATAAAAACAGATAAGCATGAAGGCAGAGCAGAATTGGCGGTTCCGCACCTTCCCTTCCCGTATAAAGAGCTTTTCCGAACTCCCGTAATATCATGTCCCTGTCGCCGCCACCCTCATCACCCATCCGTCTTACCAGTGCCATGCACTTGCAGAAGGTGTCAAACGATACCCCGTTGAGCATGTCTTCCGGTCCGTGAAAGCCGTTCCATTCCGGAAGGAGGTTGATTCCGGTACTCAGGTCCAGCCGGAAAGATTTTCCCTCACGAATAACGAACGGATCCGTCAGGGACAACAGTGCCAGCGTTTCCTCCCATGTGGATGGAGGAAGATGCCCCATATCAACTGGGAGTGCCAGAAAAAGAGACAGAATTTTCAAACGTATCCCGGGTTCCGACAATATATGCTGGTTAGCCATGGTGGCGATCTCCAGATAACGGTAATACTGGGCAGGTGTCAGTTCCTCAAGCGTTTCCGGCACACTCACTTGTCTGTTCTGATAATATATTACACGCATAAAAATCAAAAGGTTATCCCCTTGCTTTGAAGCGTGGGGCCTGAAACATAGAAATCAACCTCCTCAGGCGCGGCGTCCAAAGCCGCCACCGTATCCTGCAATTCCTGAAGATACCGGTCGGCATCGGCCTGAAGACTGTCCGCCACACTTTTCCGCGCCTCTTTCTCTGCCCGTAACTTTTCCTTTACAGTTCCGGTCTGCTGCACCTGTACGATACCTTCCGGAATAACCTCTACAGGCAGGCGATCAACCGCTTTCTTGATGGCCAACAGTGCCAGAGGTCGCTGGCATTCCTCCAAAAGAGTGTCACATACGTCCGGATCCCTTCTGACAAGCCAATCAAACCGCTCCTTTCCGACAACAGGCAGAATGTCTGTACGCTGTATTTCACGCAGGATGGGAACCAGTATGAGAAATAGACGGTGGCTGCCGATATGATAGAACTCGTCAAACTCGTCCTTGGTACGGATGAGCAATCCGTCCATCTGTCTTTTAGCCAGGCTTTTTTCCCAGAAGTCAAACTGCTTCTCCTCCAAGAATCCTACCAGAGCATCCACCGACTCATATGCCAGATTAAGTATGTTCATTTCATCCTTATATTCCTGAAGGGCAGTCAGCCCCTTCTCATTCTCTCCCAGTTTCCTCTGCCTTCCGCTACCGCCATGCTGTGCATCCAACGTGGGAACAACCTTTACCCATGCGAAATATGCCACGGCACGCTGCGCCATGAATACAAGTTCCTCTTTCTCTGGATCCAGGTCTTCATCCCAATAAAGGTCGACTATCGCCGAAAGCACGTCCGCCCCGATAATACAGGTCAGCTGGCGTGCGGCCAAAGGCAGTACCGGCTTCCACTTGGAATAGTCCAGGCTGTCGGAAATCATTCCCAGCGCCACAACAAGCTCCTGGCGCCCTTCTCCGTTTCTGTCGAATATCATTTTCATAACTTATATATTTTCTTTCATACGGTTTCCCGGCGACACGTTCTCTTCCTGACTCACCACATTCCTGTACAGTCCGATACGTATATCTGTTCCCGGCCAGTTAGCATTGATATACTCCTGCACCGGCTTGCAGAGTATCATGTCCGGAATAGCCGTTTCAGACGCATTGTAGACCTTGATGGAATACAGTTTCTCGCTTCCACTGCTCAGTTTGTTTTCCAAAATGAGGTTCGCCAGCACCGGATCAATTCCGAACCCGGAGGTGGCAGCAGCGTCAGCCTTGTTGCTGATTCTAATCTGTGCCTCGATGTAATCCTTCACCTTCTTATCAATAGGAGTCACCTTCCATCCCTCAAAATCGTTGGCTTCATCGCTCCAGAACCGGGTGGTGTGCATATATTTTCCCACATTCTTCATCCCGGTAATACCTCCGGCAAATTTCTCCATGCATTCATCCTTGTAATCCTCCAGCATCTTGGCCGTATAGGTTTCCCCACGCTTGCGACATACGGATTTCAAACGTTCCTCCGCCTTGTCCCAATACCCTTGTGGAGATTCTATATGCAGACTGAGCGCGCTGGAATTCAGATTATAGTTATGCAGTAATGGTGCCAAGGTACCGGCTATTTCCAGCCAGTCAAAGGCTCCTAGAAAACGCGGGGTACTAACAAAATCCTTACAGAAGGAATAGATGTTGTAATATCTGGCCGACACCGGATATCGGAAAGGATCTGCCGGATCAAACATGGGATACCTCTCCATATATTCAGGATCCGGGAAAGGGAAATCTCCCACGACAATGCCTTCCGGATCATTTTTCCCAGGGGGAGGGTACAACAGTCTGGCACGCTGGTAAGGGATATGCTCCAACCTTAGTAGCTTTCCCCGCCCGCCAATACGGGGCGCACGGTTGCGGACAAACTTGATAAAGAAGCCCTGCATGTGGGTGAGATCAACCAGACAACGGTGCATACAAATCCGATAATCCCAGGAAGACATGTCCGACTCAATATCAGGTGCAAGCACCCATTTTTTGTAGAAACGGTTGTCCGTATCATCAATTGCATCCTCATAGAACCGGGGACCGTCCCCCCATTGCAGACCGGCAATCTTGCCAAGAATACCCTCGCCGGCATAGAACCGATCAAGCAGGCGCATGACCTCTCCGGGCATATCATTGTTATCCCCCATCGGAACGATATCATATCCGGCCACACTCATTTTCCTCGTGAAACAGGTGTTACGGTTATGGTTCAGCATGATACTGGAAGGTTCCCATCCCTTACCACGTCCTGATATGTCAAAGGAATAAAGCGATCCATTGCCGGGGTCCACAAAGCCGAAATTTCCGCTACGTCTTACCTCCATATTACAAAACTGTTTTCTGTCCGTTAAATTCCACTACCAGAATCTGCCAGCAGTTCAATGCGTTGCCTGTTTCCGTATCGACAAGAAACAGTTTATGACTGGCATTCTCTATTTTTTCATCAGAAGCCTTGGAACGAAGCCTGGCCGCTTTCAAAAACACCAGATCACCGCCAGACTGTTTCTGACGGTTGTATTTCCGGAATTTGATACTGAATGTCCCTTCAGCTTTGCTCACCGCTTTCATCTCCTCGACTGCGGTATATAAATTAATTTGTCCCATATTCGCTATTTTTCAAGCAAATATGGGACAAATGCAATATGGGATAAAGGACAGGACTACTTGCTTTGTGGATGCAATTTCTCTATCAGTCCTGCATAGAACCGAAAGAATTGCACCAAATCCAGATTTCTTTTCAAATTGTCCGGTTCCATCAACTCAAAGTCATCCAACAGAATATCCGTCAATTTCTCCGTATGCTCCCGAAAGGAACCGGGCTCATGATCCTGTATATTAGCCAGCGCATCTATCACTTGATCTGTTATGACAGCATTCGGGTTAAATCCTTCTTCTTTCATTTCAGGCCTCCTTCCAATATCTTAGGGTTTGTAGATTCACAGAAACGGAACTCGCCGCGTATTGGATAAATATGAACTATGAAGACAGTATTATACGGATTCTTATCGGGATAGACCTCAATATGTATATCATTGTTTCTGGAAACATCCACACGAAGCGGTTTGGTTCTTGGAAACTCTTCATCCAACATGGACGCTTTGGCACGAACACTCTCAATAAAGGCATCACGTGACAGTTCATCAGGAATCAATACATGAGTGAAAGTGGAAATCCACTGGTTCATAGCCCTGCCTTTATTGTTGACAGACAGGTAAGTTTTGGGCTCATCAATAAAGAATTTCATCTCATACCTCCTTTCCAAGCAAGATGTAACGACACAACAAACCAAGCCAGGCAAAGCAATGCAGGAACAGCCGACACAAAACCGGCACATACCAATGCAGAAAAAGCTAAGGAAGCATGAGCCATAAGGCACACCTGACGGTTAGACACTGATTCTTCAAGTACGGAAGAAAATAATTGATTTTCACGGTTCAGCCACATAGTTAGGACTGACGATTTGCTCACGACATTTATGTCGGTAGCAGGAATTGAAACTGTTTGTTTCATACGGATTGATTGCTTTAGCGTTTCGGCAATAATAGAACGCAAGAACGGCCGCCGTTTCCCGAGTTCGCTAAAACAATCAATCCGTAGTCACTCCGTAGAGCAATTAAGTTGATGGGAAAGGCAGCCGTAACTTTTGCACAACAAGTTGTGACTTCTACAATCTCCTATATATCATTTTGCTGACATCTGCAAAGTGAATCTGTATGGGCATAAAAAAAGCCCATTAAACTATCATGAGCATTAACCGCGCTCTACGTTCCTGACCAACAGGATTGAATTGTTTTAGCACTGCAAATATGAGAATTATTTTTTTATCCACAAACTTTTTGGGATTTTTTTTGAAGGCGGAGCACTGCCAGTGCCATGAAGGTAAGAGAAGCATGAGCCATAAGGCACATCTGACGGTTAGTAAACTTTCTTCCGAAATGAAAATTCTCTGATTTCAGTCATATAGCTGACCTCTCCACTGCTCTTACGGATAACGATAAATAATTAAGTGATTAAGAAACAACCACAAAAAAAGCCCCGAACTTAAATGGTACGAGGCATAAAATCTTAAATGTCATTCATTTATAGGTACATAAAATGTAGTTTTTGACGGAGTATAGATACCACAAGTAATAACCTCCAAAAAACCATTTAAAAAAGTATGGTGGTTTTTGATTGCATACTTCTGACGATCCCCAACATATTGCTTGATATCTTTCTTGTTTGATGCTGGTGATATCAACCCGAAAAGAAAATGATTGTTTGTCTTTGAGTTCAAAACTCTTTTAGGTTCGTCAATCTCCATGCCACCTACATACAATTGAGAACTATAACATGAAGACAACAATAAAGATAATGTGCTAACTAATACTAAAAGCATTACTTTTTTCATGATTTTGTTTTTTACGAGATTATTATTTAATTGGATCAGCAAATGTACTGATAATATCCAACATCCCGAATTTCCTAGCGGATTTTTATTACCTTTGCTGATGCATCAAAAATATGAACCATGACAAAAGAACAGGAAGATTTCAAGCAGTTACAAAAAGAAGTAAGCCTTATTTGTATGCACCTTTATCAGATCAAAAAGTTGATAATAAACAGTCTAATATTCCTTTTGCTTGGCCTGATAACAGGACTTCTGTTATAAATGCACATCCTGTTCACAGATTTCAATATCAGGCAGCCAAATCCGAAACATCTTTTTTACCTTGTTTACACAGCATTATATCAGTATAACAGCTACTGTAATTCACACAGGCATTGAATTCCACTTTCACACAATCCTTAAAAGGATTACCGATTGAGGGATTATCCCCAATCCAACTGCATAATTCAAGAATGGAAGATTTATTGGATGTAAAATACACAAACGAATGCTCCTTCAGAACATGCAGGACATTCAGATAATCAGCCAGATGCCAGTACATTTTATATGTTCCGACTTCTGTACTTAAATAAGGGGGATCAACCAGGAAAACCACCCCCGGAACATCCTTGTAACGTTTGAACACTTCCTTATAATCCTCACTGACAATGGTTAGCCCTTCCAGATAATCCTTCGCATCGGAATAGTCAGTCCGGTGGATAGTGTTATAAAACGTTTCTTTCCTCATATTATCCAGATTCAGCACATATTTCATGGAAAACAACAGGGATGACGACAATGTGATATAATCAACGTAGCCATGTTCCTTTTCCTCCTTTTCAATACGAGCCAATATTCTTTCACGGGCTTCACCGGTTATACGTTTCTTTCTGGGGAGTTCCGCTGTTATCCTTCGCAAATCTGCCAGCAACTGATTGGTATTCGGTATATTGTCAAGCCGTTGCCGGTAGTTGTCGAAATCATTATATACCACAACAGCATCAGGTCTTACCCGTTGGTGATGTGGGACAGCAGCCCCGATCCACCAAAAAGATCCACAAAAACGGTACTGTCTGGGAATCGGTCCAATACTTTGATGAATTCTTTGGCAAACATACGTTTCTGCCCCACAAACGGAAGCGGGGCAGACAGATACATATTTCTCATGTTACTTTCCATTTAAAAAACGCCGCAAAGATCTTCTGAATTTATGAGAAACAGGCAGGATCAGGAGCGTTACCCACTGCACGACATATGCAGCAGATCAGACATTCAGTTCGAAACGGACAGTCTCGTCACCGGCAAGCAGTGCACGGGTACCTGGGATATTGTTCTCGTAAATATGTACATTTCCCAGGTAGAGGGTGATCGACTTCAGGGGAAGTTCTATCTGCCGTGCCATCAGGTACAGATGATAAATGTCAGCAGGCAATCCGAGATTTGCATCACTGCTGCGCTGGTATGCGGACAACACCAGTTCTCCATTGTCAATCTGAAACTGCACCAAGCTCAGGCAGGGCGTCTGGTTGCTTTCCACACCGGTCTCACCCAGGAAAAGCACATAATTCTTACTGTTACGTTTCTCCCTGTTGATTTTGTCTATGAGTGGCGGCAGCTTCTCAAAATAGGTGGGATAAGAGTTCACAAGAATGGATCCGCAATAATCCCACCAATTGATGCCGGCCTCTCGGTACTTCTCCACGTTACGTTCCCCCTGCATGAACAGCTGGAGCTCGCTACGGAGCTTCTTACGGGCAATATTATGCCCCTCAAAGATATCCAACAGATCCGCTTGGTGTAAGTACCAGACCTCATTCAGAGTACTGTATGTTCCCTTCCTGTTTGATTGCGTTTTTCCTGTGGCAAGTATCTTGTCCAGTACCTGATATACTTGTTCATAGCCATTCCTACCTTATAAAAATGAAACATCCTAAAGATAGGAGAAACAGCACAGTTCGCCTGATAAAACGGTCCGCTCATACTGCAAACGTCTTACAGTCACTCCGAAACCGCTTAACCAGGGCATAAATCGTTCTCTCGCTGACCGAATATTTTTCAGAAAGCACGGCAACGACATAAGATACTTTCTCTCCTTGGCTTGTCCGGTACATGTATTCCGAATATAACTCCACATACTGGACATCCTCCAGACGGACACCCGCCTCCTGCAACTTTTTCAGCAGCTCACGATTAAAGTTTATTATCTCTATCACTTTCATACAATAATATTTGATTATCTTTGCGCCATCTCACTCACATAACATACAAAATGCGTCACACCGCAGCAGAGGGTATTTGCCCCCGGCTGTGCGGTGTGACGCATCTTTGTGTAAGTATGTGGGTGAGATAACTACTTACAGGCCGGGGGTTCTTTTTCGCCTTCCCCCGCAAGGCATTTCACAAGATCCAGTGAAAAACCATCCAAAAAATGACTGATTTTCCCCTTATTTTCGTATTTATCATTCAAAATGTGCGTATTTCAGCCTTGAATTTTGCTGTAAGAGCACATAAATATCTAGTTTTCAATAAATAACACCATAGAACCAAAATCTTTAAAACCATGTCTTTTGTTTCCGTGCGGGCCGCTCAGAAGTCCCGGGGCAATTGCCCCGGGCAATTTTCGTGAAATATGACAGAGAAAAACGGCGGGATGCCTGGTACGGACAGAAATCACTCCTCAAAACCGGGAATATAGGGATTTGCATTATTGCCACGGGCAATACGGACAATGCGACGCCAGTTTCTGCGCATCATCAGGTATTTGAAAGCGTCACTGAAATTGGTAGAAAACATGGGAAGTTTCTTCGGGGCAAGCTTTTCACTCTTCTTGATCTTGAACACCACCTTGGTTTCACCCTTATAGCGGATGCCGGCTGGGGCTTTCTCAACGCTGCTGACCATTTCACGGCAATTCACCGCATCAACCAGCAATCGGGGCAATTGCCCATTCTCTCCCTTCATCAACTCCTGCATGAATCCGTATTCCTCCGACTGGGGGATGATACTCTGTCTGCGGCTCATCAGAATGACGGTCCATCCGGTCCGCCGGCCATCGGCATCCTTCTCTATGGCATCCTTTATCTTCCTGGCATAATCCTCCCCCTGTCTTTCAAAATTATTGCCGGCCCGGTCATAATACAACGACAGTTCCTTACATTCATGTGAAGCAAAGAAATCCAAGAACTGGTCAGCCAGCTCACGGAACCATCCGGGAGGTATCTCGAAAAAGTTTTTGTGGCATCGGTAATACGCTCCGTCTTCCTGCCCAATCACGAATGAAAGCATGTTGCCGAAGTCCATGCCGCCATCCAAAGGCTCGTCATGCCGCAGATAGCGCAACTCCCGACTATTTTCCGCCGGCTCCCCTCCAGGACTCCCGTCATAATACTTATGCCTTTGCCCGAATAATACATAGAAGCGGACATCACGCCGGAGACCGGGCCGCATACCCAGCACCGACTTGCAGAACTCATGCAGTTCAAGAGTACCTTGATATAAGTTTCGTATATATTCTGGGGTCAGGATATCAACATTGACCAGGGAGGATGCGTTAAGAAAAAAGGTTTGTCTGCGGCGCAATTTGCGCAAGGCCCGATCATAATAATCTATTTTCCTTTCCAGACGCGCCAGCACGGAGTGACTGGGATTGTCTTTCTTCTGCTCGCGCAGTTGCTTCAACAGCAGCCCGTTCCGTTCAAAAGCCGCCTGTACAATTCAGAATTATACGGTCTGGGATCCATATTGGGTGCATAACGGAAATACCAGTCATATTCCCCCTCGTTGACATCCGGCATATCAGTGGTGATCGTCAGACCAAGAAACAGATGCGATGCCCCGTAAGTGAGAGAATCGCCACGTAGAACAGGCATGGCACGGTTCACCTTCTCGTCCTTGTCATATTTTGACTCGTCATAAAACAGATGGACCACCGATTTGCCGGCAAGCAGTGAAGGGTTATCCAGCGAACCCATAAAAATAACACTGCCATTCCAGAAGGAATAGCAGTTCCGGTAATCATTGACAATTATGGAGCATTTCGCCTTCCAGGAGGCTGGCGGTTCCTTTCCACGGATATAATGCACCCCCTCGTACAGCCCCATCATTTCCCATCCCTTCTGTACGGCGGGCATGATGTTGTCCTTCAGATTGGCATAAGTGTTGGCGACAAAGGCGAAAGGCGCACCGGGCATTTCCCAGATACACCTGTATGAACGTCTGGACTGTATGACCGTACTCTTGGACATACCACGCCCGGCTATGACAACCAGAATGGTCGTATCCACGAAATCGGTCAGCATCTGGACATTATGGCTGAATTTTACATCCACATCCTCATCATTCGCTATCTTCCTCGCTAAATTCCTCGATATCATAAATCATACGTTTTTTCAAATCAAACTTTCTTATCCGTGCGTCCTCTTTCAGATTATCACGCACAGCAATAGGTATCTCCGGTATCGAGTCGATGAAACCCTCCAGTTCCTTTCTATCAATGGCGGGAACGCCCAGATCCTCACGGCTGGCCGTATAGATATCAACCTTTTTCTGGTTTAGAAGCTCTTCCGGTATCTCCGCCTGTTCCTTCCTGAAGCATCTGCGGTATTCACCGGCAAGTTTCAACAAGGCCCTTGCCTCCTTGATCTTGCCGGCCAGGAAAGCGGCGTCCGCCCACTTCTCGGCACGCTCGGCATACAGGGCAGCAAACGCCTCCGGACGGATGTTGTCTTGGGTATAGAAAAAATTGATGCTGTCATTATACACCTGCCGGGCCATCCAGTCTGACAGGCTGTACGGTTCCGACTTCAGCAGCCTGATTATTCCTGCCTTTGTCACCATCCTGCCGTTAGTGAAACGCATCCTGGCACGCAGACCACGTACCATCTCCATTAGAGAGAAATACTCCCTCTCTTCCGGACGCAAAGAATCCAGCGTTCCGGTGGAAAGAATGCGCTGGATCTGATTCAGATCAACCTTTTCAAAGTCCACTCTTGAAGGTCTGACCGGCAATTCACTCATATTCATCCATATCTTTTAACAGATTCTCAAACAAACGGCGTTCCTGGATCTCCGTTAGCAGCTTAACGGCATCAATATTCCCGTCCTCAGCTGCTTCGTGCAGCTTTATCTCGGGAGCGGCCCGTGAGACAAGCACGCCTTCACGGATCAGCCCTCGAATGGTGGTTCCTGGAATACCGGCGTCATATACAAAAAGAAAGCATTCAGAAGCGTCAAGGCCAAGATAGGCGGCAATATCCTCCGGCGCATAACCTAAAGAGGCCATGCGGCGAACATCATTTTTTTGCTCTCCAGTTAGAGCCAGGCTGTCAGGGGGAATATCATTCATAAGATAATTTGTTCAAACATTCTTCTAGGTACGCCAACTCGCATTTTTTTGCAGACAGTAAATGGGCAAACTCGCCACGGTCACAAGGGTGGGAGAAACGCTCCATTTTCAGGAGTAGCCCATTGATCCCGTCCTCCAGCGTCCCCTTCCGAAATATCAGTTTTTTTTCTGTTTTCCAGTTCCTTTTCGGCGGCCGATTTCATAGATTCCCATTTATCCACTGCCGCCAATGCCTTCGCACGTTCCTCCTCACCTTCAACGGTTTCAAGCTTCTTCTTCCATTTGGACACGTTGCTGGCCGCATTCTTACGGATATTCATCACCTCAAGATCACTTTTGTTGGAAAGCTCGTCAGAAGCTAGATAGACGGCAATACGGGGATGTTTCCCGAGCAGCACATGATTGTCACGGTAATATTCCAACTCCTCCCAGATACTCCGGTCCTCCAGGTAATTCTCCACAGTTGTTTTGGCTATGGCAAATGCCTGTTCCAGCTCAACGTCATCCGGCAGTTCCCCCAGTTCCCTGAAAGTTTTTAGATAAAGGTCATAGGCCGTGAACATATCGGCAACCAGTATTTTCAGTACATCCGGACAATCCGGAGAGTTGAGGAAGGGGAAACGGTCACGGAAACGGATCACATTTTCCACAACCGGGGTGACAGGAACATTCACTGCGGTTTTCTCAGCCTTGATCTCTTCCACCACTATAGAAGCTGAAGATATGTGGGGAGAGTCCACTGCCTTCCGTTGCATTGTCCTGAAAGCCGTTTCCGAAATTCCGGCAAGCTTGCGCAGTTCTTCCATCAAGGTGGCACGAAGCAGGTCTGTTTCGGCATTCCGCCGGAAAGTGGCTTTCAGCATCAGATTAAGCCCGTACTCCTCGTACAAAGCAATCCCCTCACGATACGGACGGGGACCGCTCAGATAAGCAATAATTTTTTCTTTCATACGATAAAATTTACAATGTACCATACAAAGAAAAAGCCCGGCAATTGCCGGGCAAAAGACAGGTCGAATAAAAACAGCTTTCAATAAGAAAGTCTGAGTGAACCTATTTTTTGAGAAATGTCTTTCAGCGCATGATTGAATCTGTCCAACTCCTCTTTCAGTTCCCCATGGATGTGGTGAACACTGTTAATACTATATTGCCGCATCTGATCAAAACTGCGCCACCTCGTAATACTTGAAGAAATAATACAATGCCACCTTATGCCATTTGGTCAGGTCCTTGTCTCCGGAAAGTATGGACGATACCGTACATTTGTCAATCCCGGTATAATTACTCAGGTGCTTGGCCTTCAGCCCTAATTTTTCCATACGTTTCCTGACCCATTCGACAGTAATGCCGTCAATATCCTTGCGGTCAAAATTAACAGCGGAAACTGTCAGTTTCCAGTCTTCCGGAATCTCACCTTTAAACATTTCCCGGACACGCTCGTGAAGTTCCTTTTTGGAAAGGAACTGTCCATTCACCAGATCCTTCTGCTCCGCACGGACAATCAGACGGCCTTCGGAGAAGGAAACAATTTCAATTACAATATGCGCCATACGTGCATACTGTCTGGCAAACTCATCAAGTCTCTTTTTAACCTCTGGAGAAAGAGGAAGTAAATCCAAATTTTTCATACTGCATCAATTTACGATTGATTATCGGAATATTTGTTTTTAATCTGTAAAAGGAAGGGCCGAAGCCCTTCCCGTCACAATTTGACAAGTCTTAAATGCGTCAGGTCGAAAATCGCGATCTGCCTGTTTTCACGTCCGAAGCGCTTGGCTGCTTCCAGATCTGTGAAAATCCGGATGCTGTCGAAATAAAACTGTCCGTTTTCTTCATTCAGCCATCCGCCGACTTTCCTTTCGTGCTCTAAAGCATGGTTAAGAACTCTTCTCAGACCATCTTCCCCGAAACTGTCCTGAGTTTCAAGATAAGCGACTGAGATGCCTTTTGTGACCTTTTTTAAGGTTGTAAGGTCAACCGTGAACCCTTCCGGGTTCTGTCTTGCTATCTCCTGGATAGCCTTGAACAATTGTTCCATAATTAAAAGAACTTATGCGGACGTCACCCGCGTTTGTTATGACACTGCAAATATACGAAAAAGTTTGTTACTAGCAAACTTTTTCGTATATTTGAATAAATAAAAAAAGCGGAACCGAAGCCCCGCTTTCCTGAAATAATGAAACCTCACTAAAATAAGAATATGACTTATGCCTGATAACGGCTCTGCTCAATCCATGTACATGTACCGGAACCGGATTCAAAAGCCTGAAGGGTTATCTGGCTGCCCGGACTAGCGGTGAAGGTTTCTCCGCCACGCAGCAGGAACTGGCCGCCGTGAGCAATTGTCGGAGCCACGCCTGACGCTACACCCAGCAGGGTCATCACTGCACCATGCCGTCCGCCGGTCACTTTATTTATTTCCGCTTCACCACCCTGAAGCTGATATTGCCCTTCCGCCGTAAACGGGATGGTAGTGGCAGACGCGCTCACACTCGCCACCGGTTCTTCCGAAGGAACAGTACCCTTATAAATGGCGATGTCATCCCCTTTACTGATCTGGGTAAAAGTGAATTCAGAGGAGTTGGCATCCTTGTTACCGGTATAATTGACTCCCATCTGCATGGGATTGCAGGGAGAACCGAACAGATCCTTGTCCTGACCGTCACAGTAGCTCATTATCACGATACATTTCCGACCGAGCCAGTTGGTCTTGAACTCACGGACCGCCTGCTTGTTTCCCGGATGGTTCCCCTTGACCGTAGGGGTGAAACCAAGTGCGTCAGGATCTCCGTCTGTATTGCTTGTAACCTCCACGGTACCGGGAGTGAAATAGATGTCAGTAGAATAACATCCAGGCTTCAATTGTATGTTCTCGGTCATCAACACACCGGCCGAGTCACGTGCCGGGAACACCAGAATATCATCCACATCAATGATACTCATCATGTCGCGCGGGTTGATCCCTTTACCCGGATTACCTTCCGGGCGCTTCACTGCTCTTTTAACGTATGCCATAATTATAACAATTTAAAATGAATAACAGGGGCGGATTACTCCGCCCGTAAATTTAACCACGTGCCACCTCATAGAATTTGCCACCTGCATAAGTCAGCATGATAAATTTGCCGGCGCTGAGCGTCATGGCATCAGTCAGGACAAAATTACCACTATTAGCGATAGTGGACGCATTCGTATTCCCGGCCCCGTGAATGGTATACACCTCACCTTCCACCGCATCTGTGAAATTCGTGATGGCCGTCGCTTTGGTATTGGGTCCCGTTACGAACACCGTGGCACCCGCCAAGGATGGAGTGGTTGCATCGTTGGCGAACTGTAATGCACCGGAAGCTGCCGTATCACGTCCGATTTCGATGAATTTCCCGTCAGAACGTTTCATCAGACGTATGGTGTCCCCTTTCTTCGGTATCCAGTCGGCACTGATCAAGCTGAACTTATCGGATTTGGTGATCTTTACCCCCTTGTCCTCGCTGCCACACTTGATGGTGACAATTTTACCTACTTCGGCGTTCTCAATATCCGTAATGGTGAACAGGCTGGTGTTGGCCACGGTCTGTACACTGGTATGCAGGGCTACGTTCGGGTTTTTGTCCTTCTCCCCGTCAATGAAGGAAGATGCAGGCCGGTCATACTCGTTACAGAAGATCATCTGGCGGCTGCCGTCCATATCCTCTTTTTTCGTATATTTGAAACCTACCGCACGCGCCCAGATGGATTCCTTCCACAAGGACCATACCTTAAGCGTCCAGTCTTGTTGTTCCAAGCTGAAATTTGTCATTTCACCGGCCACATGCTCGAAGCATTTGATATTGCCCTCCATCGTCCAGAAAATACGCTGGTGATTGTCTGCGTTCGGAATCGGAATCAGCTTCACAGCCGGATATTCCTTAACGTACATCATATTGGCCTTGTAATCCTGGTTCACACCATAGTGCAGCTCGTTGTATTTGTGATACCATACTACCATATAGCTGGGAAGATACAGGGCCAGCTGCCCGCTGTCACGGTACACGGCAGGAATCATTCCCGTACCCTGGAACAGTTTCTCACCGATATTGGCTTCCGTGATCTCACCCAGCACAAACGGCTTGATCTGGTAAACGGTCTTCCCGTTATTAATGTCAATGAAACCGTCAACCTTCTTTCTCAGCCATTCATAAAGCCCGTCGGCCGCTTCCATGGCGCGTCCCGGCTTGTTAAGGTCAGGATCCTTGCGCACGCCGTTGATACGGCGCAGTTCACGCTCGTTATGCAGCTTCTTGGCTGTTTCCGCCAGAATGTATTCAATGAACGACCATTTGATCGCCTGTGATCCTTCCTTGTTGAGAGAGCCGATCCAGGTCTTTTCCAGCTGCTTCAAGTCACGGAACTTATGGGCGAACATGACACTGAACATACGCAATGTCTCGTTGTCGAACTCATATTCACCTTTGGTCACATTGTCGAAATCACTGGAGGTGTTGTCAGCCTGCGAGAACTCACCCAGCCAAATGTTGACCAGAGTGGCCAGATCCTGATATCCGCTCTCCACCGGGAAGATGCTCTCGATACTGGGGAGCTTGGTCAGGAATGACTGCAAACGGTCCTGCCAGCGGATGCGGTAGAACGCACCAAGGTCCTCCTTCAGACGGCCGTAATCCACGGAACTTTCCGCACGGACCTGAATATTGATTCCCTGATTTGCGAGCAGAGCGGCACGGGCACGCATGTTATACGGACGATCCAGCGCGAACATCTCACCCTGCATACCTCCAAGCTGCTTGTCATCATCCAGGTTGAAGGCACCGGCACCCGTATTTTGTTTCAGACCGGCACCCGCACCATGGTCCGGCTCCGGCAATGCGCTCAGTACCGAAATCTTCTGCTTCAGCTCCGCTATTTCGGTATCTTTCCGGGTGATGGCCTGCGTCTTTTCCCCGTCTGTCTTTCTTATTGCATCCAACTGCTCCTGCAAGGAAGCCATTTCAGATACTTTCTGCGCCAGCAGACCACGAATCAGCGCCTCTCCCGAGTTCTCAACAGGACCGGCCTGCTGTTCCTCATCCTTAAAACCATTTTTCAACGCTTCCCCGAAAGGAGTTATGAACTTCTCATCGAAGCCAAGTTCTTTCAGCTTGGCTACATCATCGGCATCGAGGATATCCTTGTCCTCAGCCTTCTTCCACTCTTTCAGCCCCAGCAATCCAAGGATTGCGCCGGCAAAGGTGGACATTTTAGAATACTTTCCCATAAAATAAAATTTAAAGATTTGATTTGTCTTGTTGATGACGGACTGCGCCAGAATCCAGCGCGCAGCTCCCTCCAAAGTGTTATAACCGTCCGCCAGTCCTTCCCTGACCGCTTCATCACCCATAAAGGTCGCCCCGCGGAACACGGGGGAGTCCTTGTCATAAGCGATGGAAAGGTTCTCCGAAACGGTCCGGCAGAACATCATGTGCAGTTTTGACAGCTTTTCCTTATAAGGTTCCTCGTTATTGTTTTCCGCAATCTCCCGGTGTTCCCTGTTTTTCAAGTCGGCCGAATCCGGGTAAATCTCCCGATAATCGATTCCTTCTTTTTTCAAGGCCTCCTTGGCATTATAATAGGTACCCACAACACCGATACTACCCACCTCGCACATCAACGAGCCAAGAAAGCGCTTGTCTGCGGCTGATGCCAGCCAAAAATGTGCGGAAGCACAAGCTCCGGCAATGTAAGCGACTACGGGTTTGGGACATTCGGATATCATTTTTGACGCATTGTCCAGACCGGTAATCATTCCCCCCGGTCCATTTATCCACAAAATGATGCCTGCAATACGGTCATTAGCTGTCGCCTGTGCAATATATTCCTGAAGGCGGAACGTCTCCCAGGCATAGAGCGTCCCTTCCAGCACAATAACGGCAACCGAATCGGAAGGAAGACCGCTGTCTTCCAAATTCCACCGCCCCACAAAATTCAGATCCGATGCGTATGCGGTCACGGTATCTTTTTCAAAAAATGCCTCTACCTCCTTAAAATTGCCGGAATGTATTGAAGGAAGGATCAGTGAGACCAGATTGTAATAATCCTCTCTAGCCATGGCCCATTTTTCATTGAATATTAACTGAATACGATTCATCCGTTCTTTTTTCCTGCAAAATAAAGAACAGATCCATCCATGAACAAGGACACGGAGAAGCGGTCATCACACCCGGTCATGAAAAGACCGTTTTTCCACATAAAAACACCTCCAAAAAGGACATGGAAAGGACAAAAAGACACGCTACGTTACATAAAATTATCTGTGTTTATATTCCCGAACGGAGGTTTTACGGCGCATCTTTCGCCGCCAGCGCTGGTAATCTTTCAGAAGTGCTTCCACGCTCAGACTCTCAATGCAATACTTCCGGAGAAAGTACCAGGCCGAATTGATGTAGTCTATACCATAGACATGTTTGTTTTCATCAAACAGGTCATGAAGCTCCGCACGCATCATTGTGTTTATTTTCCTGGAAAGTATTTTGGCTCCCCTCTCGCCTATATAATTATAGGTAGCCAAAGGTTTGCCACCCGGAAGGTGTGCCTCTCGGCGCTCCGGCAACACAAGCTCCAGATTTCCGCTATCCACAGGGCATCCGGCAGGACGTTTCTGCAAAAGATCATAGACGAAATGGTACAAATCAAGATCTGAAGGCAGGCGGACTACCTTGCTGTCCGGGGTTCCATACTTGCCTATTAGATATTCGGCTAAATAATTTTCTATCGTTATCTTCGTGGTAATCATATACTTATGTGTTTATACAAAAGTAATGATTTAAATTGAGATAGTCAAAGAACAACCGGCTAAAGATGGACCGGCTTCCAAAAGAATCATGAAGGCCGTTGCAACACCCCTTGAAAAACAAAGGGGGGATTTTCGTGCAACCGTACGATCTGATGATTAATATTATTGTAATATATTGAATATCAATATATTGTACACTGCACAATTCGCGCACGATTTTCGTACGAAATGTAAAACCACGCACAAAAAGCCATAAAATACGTTTTTGGACAAATCGAACGGAATCGTGCAAAAATTGTGCAGACATAAATATTTATATATCAATATATTATAATCAAAAAAAACGCAGTTGCACGATTGCACGAAAATTTCTTCATTTTTTATAAGGGTATATTTCTTAAAAGTTAAAAAATATAAAAAAGAATATATAGGCCGCCCGTTTTCGAATAGATCGCACGATTGTCCAAAATGTTTTTCTGGGAAAAAGGGGTATGAGGGGAAACAAAAAAGTCCGGAAAACCGGACTTTTAAACTATATGTCTTCAGGATAAAATGCCTGCGTTATGAATTCGTATTCCCGGGGGAGCGACCGCACGCCCACAATAACACACAAGCCTCTGGCAGCCATTTCATAGAGCCTCTGGTTGGTCACAGGGGAGTTCCTGAAGTTATACTGGGCGCACATCACGAAATAAGCCGTGGACAGGTCACAGGAATAAAGATCCTCCTGTATCAGCTTGGCCGCATCACTAGGTATCAGGGCAAAGCCCAGCCTGACCGCAAGCCTTGAAATCATCTGTCTGCGTGTCCGGACATCAGGACATACCGCCACAAAAATTTTATTCTCTTTTTTCAGCATATTGCTTCCTTTTTATTTGCATATCTCACTAAAAATCACTAACTTTACAATGATATAAATTGGGATATATCATACATTTCTATCCGAGTAGAAATGCCTGTAAGGGACCGCAGGCCGCCAGGCCGGACAACGCCGGATCTCACTCCTGTCATCAGAAAACTCCAGCAATGCGTCATTAATGCTCTTGTGGAACAGCTCCTCTATGATACACATTTCGGCCACATCCATGAATAGTTCCAAAGAGCGGGCTGTGCAGTGCTCGGATACAATGATGGATCCTCCCTCGGGAATCCGGAGCAATAACTCCGTCACCCGGTCATAAAACCTTTTGAAACGGCCCGGATCACGCTCGGCCAGAGGCATTACCTTTTCCAATATTTCCTGATAACTTCGTGCCATGTCAGTAGTCCAGTCTCAAATTTCCCGGAAGATCAGGATCCAAGGGATCTTCTCCCGGTTGTATGATCTCCTTGCCGGTACCGACCGTGAAATACTCCACTCCGCCGGACTTGTCATCCACGACAGGACGTCCGTCCTTATCGACCTGATAGGGGAGTCCGGTCTTGCTGTCATATTTCTGGGGGTTAAACACAAAACCTTTCCATTTGCAATACATGACGAATTTTTTCTTGAATGAGGCAGGGGTATTATATTTCCGCTGGGCCGGATCATACAAGCACAAGGCGTCGAACAGCTCTTTCTTCACCAAGCGGCAACCGATATGCTCCGGTGCAGAGAAATACTCGTCAGCCCAGGAAATGAAGGTTTCCCCGATCTCCTGCCGCAGTTTGCGCTCCTCAAGCCGTTCTCCAGGAGCTTGGACCACACCGAACGTCAGATACAGTTGGATACAGTTGGCCAGCAGGTTCCAGCACAGGTTCCACTGGTCAAAATCCCACTCGGTAAAGAACAACGCTCCGAAATCGTCAACCGGTTTGTGGCTTTCATTATAAAAATCGGAAAAGGCCAACAGCCACTGGCGATCCGTGAAAGAGGAGCCGGTTCCGCGGATGGCATGGTTCGTGGCAATATAGATTTTGGGAGACTGCGAGAACGACAGCGTGATACGCCGCCCTCCCTTGTAGTTCACGCTCCAGTCCCCGGTAATGTTTGGAAACAGAAACTCGAAGTTGAAGTTCTGAAGCACATCATCAATAAACACCAGCTTGGTTTTCTCCATCACGTCATTCCATACAAACTGGTCTTTGAAGATGTCGGAGTTCTTTCCGGGAATATAGGCTATAGGCATGACGTTCCTCATGAGTTCCCCTATAAGGGACTTTCCGGAACGCCCGTTTGACTCGCCGACCTCCGACTGCTTTCCATCCATACCGATCACCGCACGCGCCACATTGGAATCCTTCGCTTCCATCAGCATGTACCCGATGGCGCACAGTTTGGAAAGCAGATGGATATGGTTCTCGTTCTCCTCCTCGGGAGTCACCTCGCCGCTTTTCTCCTCCATGTGAAATTGCTGGCATTGATCAGGAATTGCAGATAATGGCAGCGGTGTCCGTCTTCGGTCAGCTCATAGGAATACGTATCAGCGTCCTTCCTGAAGGTGACAAGCTGTTTTCCCAGATATTTGGCCGGATAGTCACGTCTCTGCTCCTCCCAGATATGATGTGAGATATTTTCATAGCCCATTTCCTTTACGCTGTCACGGGTGACCAGCCAGCACGATTTGTCAAAATAGAAATACTGGCCGTCCCGGGAAGGCTTAATGAAATCGGGCTGTATGTACTCCAGCAATGAAAGCTTGTCCGGTCCCACATACTGCGACACCCCCTTGATCAGCATCTCGTTCACTCCCACGCAGCAATTATGCTTGGCGAACTGGAACAGGTAGTCCCGGACGTCGCTCGCCTCCAAGGACCTAACCAAGGGAGGTTCCAGATGGATGAACAAGAAACTCTTGTCCTGCCTTCTCAGGCGCCCAAAACCACGGTTCTGTAAAAAGTTCTGGGAATTCACGTAACAAAACTCATAATCCGATCTTTCGTTATCTTTCCCCTCATTCCTCTTGACCACACGCCAGAACTGCTCGTCCGCGTCAAAGGGCTGAGCCGATACGACCTTGCCATCCTCATCGAATTTCCAGCGGTAACGGTTGAAAAGGAATTCCGGAAGATTCTTCAGCAGATCCTTGTGGCGCTCTGCAAACGCCTCATGGGAGTGAAGACACCAAAGCTCCATCAGCCTGTGGTCAGTGAAACCGGTAATTTTAAACATCTCTACATACTGGCCGGAACCCTTCTTATCATTACAGGCATAATCAAAATCCGCGGCCAGCTCGTCCTCTTTTCCCAAAAGAGTATTGGCCAGCAGGTCATCAAGCCCCTTGTCCCCTGCATCATTTTTGCGGATATGCCCTACAAATATCTCCAGATAGATGTCACGGTTCTTCAGACTACGCATATACTCCTTGAAATTCCTGGCTGCGGAATAAAAGTTCCTGGGACGTTTCTCAACCGGATCGTTTATCTTGATATTACTTGAGATATCATCCCAGTCCGAATCAAAAACAAATGCCACCTCCCTGACCTGGCAACCGGTGACAATCCTGACGAAATCCTCCGGTAGCGAGCCATTATTTCCCAGATTCTGTATCCCCGACACGGCAATGGACGGGATGCCATGCTTGCACGCCTTCTCCGCTTTCTTCTCGCCCTCCTGGATATACAGGCGGTCTATCCTCGTACCGCTCTTGAAGGCGGTGCGTATCTTTTCCGGAATATATATAGGAGTACCGGACCCCCGCGGCGATTTGTATTTGAAAGGCTTCCCATCCTTGTCCAAATGCATTTCCGGGAACTGCCAACGAATGCGGTAGTATTCCTTCATCTCTCCGGCCGCCCTGCGCTTGTTATCCTTCTGGACATAACGGACAGGAAGACCGTCCAGATCATAATATTCTATGATGACATCATCCCCCTTGGCCGTCAGCATTCCCCGCTCATCAATCGTTCCCGGTTTGAAAGTACGGCACTGGAACACGGATTTCGTATCATCGGTCTTGTACACACTGGCGGTCACATCCTCGAAAGTCAGTCCCGAGGCGGCCAGCATTCGGGCGCAATAAGAACCCGTATCCAGCCCTTTGGCAGCCTTGCTTCCCTTCTTCATCTTCTGGACCGGTTTCCCTGCCGGTTTGTCCGGAGGGGGGTCCAGCAGCACACAGAACTTCTTGGCAAGGTATTCCAACGCATCTGTATAACCGTATCCTTCGATATTCATCAGATACGACACGGCACCCTCTCCGCCAATCTGGCAGGAGAAGCACTTGAACAGATTCTTGCCGGGGCTGACCGTGAATTTCTTCGCGCTTCTGCACTTGGGGCATTCGCAAACATAATCCTTGCCGGATTTTCTCAGTTCCCGGAAATCCTGCACAACGTCAAGCAACCTGCCGTCCGACGCTGATTTTATCCTTGATATTTCGTTTTCATTAAAATACATAACAAATAATTATATAAATAAGCCGCAACTTCATAAGACAACACAAAATTACCGGATTGCAGCAACCCGGAATGGACCGGAAATGATGATGTTCCCGGAACACTTTGCACCTTTCAATTCATTGACATCTTGTCCCGGTTCACTGTTTTAGTCCTTTCGTACTCCAGCAGAGCGGACGTCACCGCCTTCCGAAAGTTCTCATTCACAGCTATTGCACCATAAAGCAGCCTATGTAGTCTTGCCCCCTTACAACTGGAAACATGTCCGGCAAATATCTCATAACTCTCCCCAGTATCCTCTTCTGACATTATTGTACAGGAAACATGTAAACCGGTCTCCTTACTTTGTTCCAGTATAAAGGAGAGAAAAGCCTTTATTTCAGTTTGTTTATTCTTGGAATTCATAATCTTATATTTACTCATAATTTTCTTATTTTAAAATTTCATCAATAGATGATAAAACACTCTCCAGTCTTTCCAACTGCTCAGAGTATTTCATAAGAAGATTTTCTTCTCTTTCCGTAGCCTCCCCTCCATTGTGAATATCATTATACTTTTCGTATTTTGATTTTACACTCTTATATGCTTTCTGAAAGAACGGAAGCAATATCTTACATTCCTCTTTGGTCATACAGACCGTTATCTCGTATGGAGATGAATACGATTTTCTTGTGCTATCTATGTAACTCATATCTGTTCCGTTATTAATTACCAATCTTCCAGTTCATCTAAAGAGTACGTATCAGCACTCATTGTTTCATTAATAAATATCTCTTCCTCAATGCAATCTACACATCGTCCATCTCCTTTTAAGATTTCATCCGAAATTTCATTACAACATCTACATTTCCCGTGCTCCAATTCGTCCGAGAAGTAAGTCGTTTCTGTTATCATAATTTAATACCTTTCTATCTTATTATGATTCTGATAAATATTTTATTAAACTCTCCTTATCTCTAAAAAGTCTTTTCCCCCATTGTGGATAATTGTTTCTGGGCACACTAAATCCATCTGACAGCTTATAAACCATAAGAAAACTATCATCAGCATAGGATATTTCGATAATTATTTTGCTTATAGTCGTATGGATAATGTTATCACCGCTCAGATAGCATACGCTATCTCCTACGTTAAATTCAGTATCTATATTCATTTCTTTATTGTTATGTACTTTTACACATAGAACAAAATCTAAACCTTTTGCAATCCACAGCATTCCTGTGATATCTATCTGCGCATGCAGCAAAGAAAGTGCAGTTATGACAATCTCTTTTAAATTTTTCTTTTTCTTTACTTTAGGATATTTCATTTTTCACTCCTTTCTTATCTATGTTAAATTATTGTCTTGCAGCAAATTCTATCAATTTAACGAGAACCGACACTGGATGTCCGTGAAACGTTTCAACTGAATCGCCACTATCTATGTTTACAATTACCCCCACAAGACTACTACGTCCAAAACCATCGGACTTACCGGGATAAAGCATTATCCCAAATTTCGCGCCGTCACGCTCAAAAGAAACCGGAAGAAGTTGGAGAAGTCTGGTTGTGGAGAAGGCACCGCAATACCCTTTTTTTTGAGATAAAACGCTATCTAATGAGTATACACCAGTCTCCAAGTTGTACGCGATATCCATCAATGATTCAGAAATACCGGCATTAATTAATATTTCGGAATCATGCGGCCCGGTTCCCATAATTTTTCTTGCGACAGGGATTCGGATGTAACAACTCCTACCGTCTATGCTTGGTCTTAAAACCTTGATTTTCATTTTATTCATTTCTATACCGTTTCGAATCAAACTAGACCAGCCCACTCATTAATCGTAGCATTCAAAGCCCCCATAACAAGCATTTTGTCACTTTCGTCATACTCCATAAGCACCTCCACTGTCCGGTCACCATTACAATCATTGTATTCCCTTCCTGTTTGAATATTGACAGGAAGACCGTTCTCGTGGACTGCTTCAAGCCATGCCTCAAGCAATCCTTTATTCATTTCTATTTTAGCACTTTTCATAATTTCTTACTTTAGCAATAACAGACGATCCATTCTTCTTTATACCAATCTCGTCCAACACCAATACATCAGGATATTTTGTCACCCATTCCGGAAAATAATTTGTTGTCAGAACAACAGTAAAATCACCTTGAAAATAATCCCCTCTGACCAACGCCTCGTAATACTGTAACTGCCATTCCGGGATGTCATCAAACACCATTACATCAACATTTGTATCAATATGTTCCAAGAAACTTTTAAGACTTGATGATCTGACATCATAAAAAACACTACGCTTGTTTTCGCACATTTGAAGTGCCAACTGAGTTTTTCCACACCGAGGAGCTCCTACTAATAATATTGCTTTCATATCATTCACAATTAAGTTTATCACATTCTTCTGGAAAAAGTTCTTCAAGAGGTTTGCCTAAATACTCAGCAATAATTTTCTTCTTTACCAACGGAGGTTCTGTCTTACCTGCAACCCAATTGTACACACTAATAGTTGATGAACACGTTAACTCAGCTATCTTTTTAATTTCTTCCACTTTCAAATTGGGAAGACTATTCACATACTCACTAAACAGCATATCTATTAATATTTTAAAGATTTATAATTCTGTTTACCGTTTAATTATTATATTTACAATGAAAATTTATCTTTCACAATGCAAATATAGAGATTTTTTCAATAAACTCAATATAGAATGTAGAATTTATTTCAAATAATTGTATGAGAATAATAGATCAGTTAGATAAATACATGAGCTTTAAAGGAATAAACGACAATCAAGTTACAAAAAAGTGTGGCTTGTCTGTGGGCTTATTAGGTAAAGCGCGGAAAGGAGAAAGTGATTTAGGCAAAAAAGCAGTAGATAAAATATTGAATTTTTATCAAGATATAAATAGAACTTGGCTTCTTACAGGAGAAGGGAATATGCTACAAGACTGCATGATTAAAAAGAATTTCCTAGTACAGAAAAGATTGAAGTTTCAGCTGAAGCTTGGAACGTTATCAAACAACAAGCAGAAAGCCTAGCCAAGCAATCTGAAATATTAGCTTCAAAAGAAAAGCAAGTAGAAGAGTTAATCTCCCTTTTGAAAAAAGTCAATGTCCCAATGGATGGCAATGTCAAATGTGCCGCTGTAAGCGGATCAGATTTGGTGGAATAGAATATATAGTTCCTAAATATTAATGAATTTAAAAGATATGGATATAATATTGTAATACTATTGGTTAAGAGAGAAAATAATTCAAGTTTTAATGAATAAATAATATTGTAATTATGATAGAATTAAAGGCTAGACCTTTTTACATTTAAACACTAGGACGTAATTATGATGCAATATAGCAATATTATATAATAACTATAATATTTTGATATATTTTTTACCACTTTAACTACGCTCCTTAATACACTGAACATGAACGAAATAATAGGCAATAAATTAAAGAAGATTTTAAAGAGAGAAGGTATTAACGCAAAGGAATTTGGAAAAATGATAGGAAAATCAGAGCAACGCATATATCAATACTATAATGCTACAAAATTTGACTCTGATCAAATTATAGAATTCTCTAATATATTTAAAGTACCTATTGCATATTGGTTTGATGATGAAGGTTACCGACTCAATCAATCAGTCGTTGGCGATGGGAGTGCAGCCTCTATATATGGTAATGCTACCGTTGGAGTTATAGCAGACAAAGATAAAGAAATAGAGCATCTGAAACAGTTACTCAAAGAAAAAGAGAGGCTAATTCAAGTATTAATGAATAAATAATATTGTAGTTATGATAGAATTAAAGGCTAGACCTTTTTACGCCTAAATACTGGGACGTAATCGGGACAGAAGTATGAAAAAAGAGAGATTATCCATATTATTAATCAGCCTATTAGTGGAAGCAAAATGTGTCAATAGCTCGCCTCATTCCGACACTGTAAAGGATAAGAGGGTGTATCGTAATGAACGATGCACTCCTTTTTTCATCATGCCCTATAGTAACCAGTTAACTGAAATGAAGACTTATCCAAGAATTATGAGAAAAGATTATTCGAGAATTCTTGCCCGATTTCAAAAAGTTACATTTTTCCCTACCATAGTAGTTGGAATCTTGATACAAGTTCTGCCGGATCCTGCACCAAGTTCTGTGAAATCTTGTGCCAAGTTCTGCCTCACGACCTCACTCTTCCAGTGAAAAGACTAAATATTTACTTTTAGAAATAATAAAGAAAAATATAGATAGCGCTCCAGTTCTGCCACAACCGCCAATCGGGAGGGAACGGCAAACCAATGTCCTAAAGCATAAAACCTCTGCGGTTAATAAAAGGCCGGTTACCCCATTACATGAAGTAACCAGCCATCCATTATCCTGTTACCTAGTTAATTATCAAAACTTATAAGCTGCTTTACGTAACTCTTTCACTGAACCAAATGGTTTATTGGGCTTCAGGTAACGACCCATGAACTTATAAATGTCCAGACGAATCTTGCTTGACTCATAAGTGTCTAACCGATCAAAACTATGCGCACCGGGAGCACGCTCAAATATCTTATATTCAAACTTTTTGCCTTCTGCTTTCAAAGCTCGAATCATTGATTCCACTTCGATCACATTTACATCATCATCACTGGTATTGGTGTAGATAAGTAACGGGTCTTTCAACTTCTCCGCATGCCACACAGGAGAGCGCCGTTTGTATTCCGCAATATTATCCTTGGCAGTCTGCCCGATATGATTCTTGGCCGAAAAGATTTTGCGATAACTGTCGCTGGCATATCCCATACGCATGATTACATCCGAAACCGGTACACCGGCGAAACCACATTTATATTGTCCCGGATAATTGAAAAGATTCATCAGCGTAATCATACCACCATGACTCCATCCCATGATACCCACACGGTTACCATCCACAATATCAAAATTGTCCACCATATAGTTACGGCTGATATATACATCCTCATTCTCCAATCCACCATAATCAATATTATTGTATGTACCCGAACCATATCCTGTACTTCCCCGGTAATCCGCTGCTACCACAATATATTCCTGCGCTATCAACTCGCGGATGATATGAGCATAATAGGTGTCCATATCGGCATGTACCCCACTATGAGGAAATACGATTAACGGATATTTCTTGTTTTCATCCACGCTTTTGGGAATAAAAATGTATGCTCTGAATTTAAGTTCGTTACCGGCACTCATCGAAGTAGGGTTGAACTCCTTCCAACGCGGTGGTCCACATAATATTACCTTATCTACATGGGCGATATCACCCACTTTCTCGTACCACAGGACATCATCAATTTTTTTCATTAACTGGTCAAACTGATGAACGGACAACTGTGCCCGTACTATTCCGGGCATACTACATAGGCAGCACACCAATACCACAAATTTTACTATTCTGTTTTTCATAAGCATATATTTAAATAATAATTATATAGAATATCAACTCTTGGGGTATCCCGGATTTTGTTCCATTTCAGGACTAAAGATAAACTGGTCCTCAGGAATCGGCAACACACATTTATAAAAATCCCAATCCACTTCTTCGTCCACACTGGGCAAATGATATCCTCCCTTCCGAATAATAGTCTTACCATTCCGCAGCAAATCAAAGAAACGATGTCCTTCACCTACCAGTTCCTTACTTCGCTCGTCCAAAACACGATCCAAAGTATAGTCAGCCATTGTCACTTCGTTTTCAGGATTACCCCGTTTCACAATATCGTTCAAATAGCCAAGTCCCTGAACCGCAGCATCACCACCCAACTTACAACCAGCCTCAGCAGCAATCAGGTACACTTCGGACAAGCGAAGGACCACATTATTACATTCCAGCGGTGCAGTCTTCATGTCCGTCCCTCTCAGTTTGTACAACCACCATACCGTTTTTCCCGCATATTTATTCTCCTCCAGCAACTGCCCACGCACATCTCCCGGATCAGCCAGCATCTGCTCCGCATATTTCTGAGTGACAAATCCCTTCTGATAGCCATACCAGTTCAATAAATACCCCCATGAATCCCGTCCCGGAGTATCATCCACACTATTGGCTATCTCAAAAAACGATTCTGAGCCAAACTTGGTTTCCACCGACCAGGCAGCCACATATTTCTCATGCGGATAAAGTGCATAGCTTCCCGATGCATCCACATCCTTTATCAGTTGCTCCGCCATATCAAACGCTTTCCGGTTATCATTATGATACAGATAAACACGAGCCAGCAATGCACGGGCCGCATACTTGTTCATACGTCCGTTATTTTTCTCTTCGGACATCAATGTAACCGCCTCTTCCAGCGTTTCTATAATAAAATCGTACGCTTGAGCAACAGTAGAACGAGAAGGATTTTCGTATGTTCCCACCAAATGATCTATCAACGGAGCACCCAGTGACGCACCATTATCTTTCGTATAAGGATATCCAAAGCAACGGGTCAAATCAAACTGGCAAAGCGCAATCACCGCCATCGTTTCACCTTTCAAAGCATTCAGTTTCTTTTCATCCCCACTTTCAATTTTTCCTTCGGCAATAGCATTCAGAATATTCCACGCCTCACGAAGAATATAAAAAGGTCGTCCCCACAATGAACCGGCATTCAAACTATTAGGACGATGATTGAACATATAGCATGTATTGCATACTCCACTTTCCTCAGAACTCTGCATATCATCCCCCTTCATATCTCCATAGGCAAACATAGCAGCCCCATAATATCCGGAACCCGACATCAGATCATACAATCCATTCACCGCATTATCCACATCGGTTACTGTACGGAAAGCTATAGCAGTAGGAATCTTATTGCTAGGAGCTGTATCGAAGAAATCACCACAACCGGTAACAAGTAGTGAAGCTAATCCTAAAATAAAAAGTATTTTTTTCATAATGGTTCTGTTTTTAGTGCAATTGATGATTAAAATTTAAGTTCCAACCCGAAAGCATAAGTTTTCAATGGAGGGGTGTAAAATCCTACCACGCCACTCATCTCAGGATCATATTGGCCGTAAGCTGCCCATGTCAACAAATTCGTACCCGAGAAATAAATACGGGCATTCCCTATTCCTAATTTCTGCAACCATGCTTTAGGAGCATTCAATCCCAATATCAGACTTTTCAGACGAATATGATCCGTAGAATGGATGGCACGCGAAGAATTATAGTTACCCCCTTTTTTATTCCCATATACAAAACGGGGGACATCCGTTATATCACCCGGTTTCTGCCAACGGCGGCGTTGCTCGGTACTTTTATTGCTTATCACTGAATAACCATCATCTTGCAGAATATAGGATGCATTATCATACGAATAACCACCGAAACTATAAGATAAATTGAATGACAAGTCAATGAATTTATAATTAAAGGTATTCATAAAGCCTCCCGAGATAGTAGGCGTAATATCTTTCAACGGAATAGGACTTGCCTGCCCCGGATCGGTCACTTTATTTTTGTATAATTGCCATTCTCATCCTGTTGGTTATCATAATACAAGGCACTTCCAGTCTCAGGATCCACCCCCGCATACTCACGCAGATAAATAGTATTAAATGGATAACCTTCCTTACGTACATACCTGCCATCCACAAACCAAGGCAGATCTGCCAGTTTCAGAATCTTATTTTTATTATGGCTCAAATTGAAGGCGGTAGTCCAGCTAAAATCTTTCGTCTTGATGTTATTGGAACGAACTTCAAGTTCCACACCGGTATTCCGCATCTGTCCCACATTGGTCAGCAGAGAAGAAAAACCGCTGATGGAATTCAATTGCTTGCTCATCAATAAATCTTTCGTTGTACGCGTGTACCAATCCAAAGAAACATTCACACGACTGAACAAGCCGATATCCAGCCCCAAATTCAGTGCATAATTCTTCTCCCAAGTCAGTTCCTCATTCCCCAATGTACTTTCCCACGGAGAAGGTTTTCCATTATAAAACGCCCCTGTGGTATAAGTACTCTGATAACCATAATATGAAGAGGGAAGATTCCCATTCACCCCATAGGAAGCACGAAGTTTTAAATCACTTAATACTGATTTCAACGACTGCATGAACTTTTCCTGAGAAAGTCTCCATGAAGCGGACAAGGACCAGAAATTCCCCCAACGAGTATCGGGAGACAAGCGGGATGATCCATCCCTGCGAAAACTGAAACTGGCATAATATTTATCACCATAAGAATAGTTCACACTAGCCACATAGGACATTAATGCATCTTCCTGCAATTTCTGGTCAGCATCTATCGGATCGGCTGCATTTCCCAATGAAGTGTTGATATCCTGCCCGTAAGTTTTCTTTGCAGCATACAAATCCTCATAATCATACTTCATCACCTCGAAGGCAGCGACCGCACTAACAGAATGTTTACCGAAAGTTTTAGAATAAGTCAGATTATTCTGTGAAGTATACCGCATACGGTCAGTCATCTGCATACGTCCCCGTCCCTGATAAGTAGCTCCATCACGTCCTTCAGGAGACTGAAAGAAAAAGTCCTTTGTCAACGAATAATCTACCGTAAACACACTGGATATCTTCAAATTGTCCCACACATTATAAGCTATTTTAGCCGTACCCATCGCACGTACCGTCCGAGCATAATAATCATTCACCTCGGCCTCCAATACCGGATTATATCCATTGTTTTCACGATACCCGCTGGCATACGTTCCATCCTCATTATAAATGGGAGTAGAAGGCGTCAGATTCACTTTTGATGCATAAATGGCACTTCCATAAAATTTACCCTCAGGTAAATGAACGTTCTTTGTCCACGAAAAAGAAGCGTTCATTCCAAATTCCACCTTTTTATACTTGTTACTTGCATCCACACGCCCCGTAAAGCGCTCCATTTCTGAATTCAGGGAAACACCCGTCTGCTTGGTATATCCCAAAGAACCGATAAAACTGGAATTTTGGTTGCCGGCACTAGCAGACAGGTTATAATCCTGTTGATAACCTTTCTTGAACAGAGCGCTTTCCCAATCCGAATACCCCTGAGACAGGCGTTTGGCATACTGGTCGATATTCGCATCAGCATACTGCTGTGCCTCTTGTTCACTTACTCCTTTATCCAGTTGAAAATTAACCAGTCCTTCATGAATCAATTCCCTCCTTTCCTCACCTCCCATCAGCGGACGATATGTATAAGCGAAATCAGTGATTCCATATTTTGCCGCCATATTGACACGAAGTTTACCTTCTTTTCCTTTTTTAGTAGTGATAAGCACTACTCCATTAGCACCTTTCGCACCATACAATGAAGCCGAGGCTGCATCCTTCAAAACAGTGATACTTTCAATATCTGCCGGATTCAACGTTTCAATAACTCCCATTCCTCCCGCTTCGGACATACTGGTAAAGTTACTCAAGTCATAAGATGGAATAGGCACTCCATCTAATACATACAGAGGCTCGGTGGAAGCATTCATAGAAGCGATTCCCCGTACCCGTAAAGTTGTTTTCGCACCGGGTTGCGAAGAAGTACCGGCAACTACACTGATGCCCGGTATATTCGATTCAATCATCTGCCCTACGGATACAACAGGTAATGCCTCCAGTTTTTCTGTAGTCAGAACAGAAGCAGATCCCGTATAAGTTGCCTTCTTGAAATCTCCATATCCGGTAACGACCACTTCGTCCAACGTATTGGCATCTTCTTTCAATACAATATGAAAGTCTCCCTTCCCTTTTGTCGGAATATCCTGTGCCAGATATCCTATATAGCTCACAACCAACGAAGCGGATTCGTCCACTTCCAACGTAAACTTTCCATTAAAGTCGGTGATAACCCCATTGGTGCCTCTACCTTTTTCCACCACATTGGCACCAATCAGAGGTTCTCCCATTACATCTTTCACCACTCCCGTCACTCTTTTCTTTTTAGAACCAGGCCGCGAAACAGCTTTCTTCTCGATGAAATAGATTTTATTGTTTCTGATCTCAAAAGTAAGATCAGTGCCTGAAAGGAGTCTTGTCAATGCCTCCTTCAGTGTAACATCTTTGAGTTGCATGGTTACCTTACGATTCACATCGACCAACTGGTCACTGAAAACCAAGCTCATACCAGTCTGGCTTTTAATAGATGCCAGTACTTTTTCCACCCTCTCATTCTTAAAGTCTAAAGAGACTTTTTGCGACTGTGCTGAAACAGTAAAGCCAAATAAAAGGACTCCCAACAGCAGTAATGTCTTCATTTTGGTTCTTGCTTTCATTTTCATCAATAGTATTAGTTTGAAACAAAAGAATTTCTTATATAGGCTAACACATCACTCCAAAGAAGGTATGAGTCCATTTTTCATTTTTTAGAAAAAAATAGATGCAAGTGTATTCACTCACATCTATTCCACTTTTCTTCTATAACCCTCGTTATTTAGAAGTTACTTCAAATACACCTTCTTCTATTTCCGTAAAAACAATATTCGAAACGGCTTCCAAATCATAGAGCACATCTGATGCATTGACTTTTCCTGTTGACAGAGTAAACCTGTTCTTCAATACCGCAGAATCTTTCACTATGAAATGAACATCATAATGTCTTTCCATTACCTTTATAATTTCACCGAGTGGAGTCAGATAAAAATTAAGGCTGTTGACACGCCATGCCGAAATCTGTTCCATATTATCCGGACGGGAGATCAGGCATTTCCCCGACTGACGGTTATATTCCGCACTCTCCCCCGGAACAAGTCTGTACTCCTTCGCATTATGATCTCTGAAAAGAATTCCTCCTTCATCCAAGGTTATCCAAATATTGGGTTCGGCGGAATATGCCTTTACATTGAATTTTGTTCCAGTTACTCTCACTTCCACCCCTTGCAAATCCACCTTAAAAGGGCGGTTCTCATCTTTGGCAACATTGAAATACCCTTCTCCCCAAAGCTCCACCGTACGATTGAACAATCCAAACTGCTTGGGATACCTCAAGCGAGAATCCGAGTTCAAATGTACAATACTGCCATCCTGTAAAATCACCCGGATCTGTTCACCATAAGGAACATTTATGTCAGCATATTCCGGTTCAGAGAAAATGCCCGTCCGGTTTGCCAAAAAAACAAGGAAACACTTAAAAAACAAACGGTAACAGCACAGCCGCCACCCACATCCATCTGCGACCAACCGGGCGTTGTCCGCGCTCACATTTTATCTCATTCATAAAACGCACTTTCATCTTTACTTCAGGTATGGAATGCGGGTCAATACTTTCCGGCATCTCTTCCGACAACATCCCGATTTCCCAGTCAAAGCGTTCCGACAAATACTTATTACCTTCTTCCGTAGCAAACCAACCAGCTACTTTCCGAGCTTCTTCAGGAGAGGCTTTGTTGTCAAGCACTTTAGCTATCACCGACTCATCTATCTTCATAATCTATTTTTTTGTATATTTATAATAACACCTCATCACAACAAAAGTATGAGTACATTTCAGACTATTAAATTAATCCATATCACAGGAAACCATATAATTAAAGACTCTATCTCGTTACGGAGGGCTTTTATAGCCTGTGTGTAATGGGATTTCACAGTAGGAACAGTTATCCCCATCCTGTCGGCTATTTCCTGATTGGATAATCCATATTCTATTTTCAACAAGCAGATTTTTTGTTTCTGAGGAGGAAGCTTATCTATAGCAACCCGCAGGAATTTTCCGAGTTCACCATTTTCAAATTGTGTCAAAAAGTCGTCTTCATCTTCATCATTCACTTGTTGGGCCATTTCGTATAGTTTCTCGAAAACCAAACTACGATGCCTCAATTCATTCAGTATATAATTCTTTAAAATAGTAAATAGCAAACTACGGATACCCGACTCAAAGCTAAAATTTGTCCGCTGCTCCCACAATTTCATAAAAAGATACTGAATCGCATCTTCCGCCTCTTCTTCTGACTTCAAAAAACGATAGGCTATGGTATATAATAACCGGTTATAGCGTTCAAAAACAGCGGCAAAGGCATATTCTTTCCCACGGCGAAGATCGTCATATAGTTTCTGATCAAAATCCGGATATTGATTCATAATAAATGCTTTTCCTAGTTTTATTAAAAGGCCGACTTAACGCAAAGATAGTATAATTGAACCTATCTTATCTCAGAATACTCAAAAAATATACATCATTTCGTTTTCTAGTTCTAGAATTCTTTACACAAAATAAGTTATAAAAATCACTTTTTGATACGGAAGAAAAGTGAATAAGACACCGTGATATCTTTTATCTCGGCGTCTTATTAATCACATGCCGGTGTATTATCCCGGATTTGAGATATAAATCCGAATCCCTGCAATGACCCTACTTGAACAAACATTTTACTCCCCAACTCCAGACTCCGAAAGTTACGAATATCCCTTCTTATAAATAACAGTTATCTCTGATATAAAACTTGGACCCGAAAGATTATACATCTTACAAGTGCAACATATATAATGATAACACCTGAAGATTTATAATGTGTCACGGCATCTTCTATCAATTAAAATCATAATTAAACCAATCAAAATAACATTTACCGCCTATTCCCAACGTATTATATGAATACAAGCCCACACGCGCACCTTTCCAATCGCCGAACTTTAACGAATAAGCATCTCCACATAAATAAAATTACAGTTATCAAAACTATAGAACAACTGGCAGCGATTCTTCTTTGCATCCAACATAACACGTAAATAGATTTTTTACCGGAAACCATCTTTACTTGCTGAACGTCACCATTTTTTCTAAATACAGATAATTTTTACCTTCCTCACGACTAATGCCAATTCCGTTATAAAGACTGCCTGTGCAGAACAATCCACCTCTTTGTCCATCAGCCAGCGCTGAAAAATCAAGCAACACAGTGGCTGTGCTTAGATACCCATACATTTTTGAGTTAACATATTGCGAGATTCTCTTAATGTTGCAGCCTTCAAGGCTTTCAAAGCAAGCCAGCCCCTACGCTCATTTAAACTCCAATGAGTATTCACTGGATTATGATTAAACTGCCATTGCAGCCCTAAAGTGTAAGAATTGAAATCATCAGTCGTTTGAGGGTGAGAAACAAGAACACTTTTGCTTACACCAGGCTTTGTCCAAACCTTTACCGGCTCACCTATCCCATTCATATCCATATCCACCCCTATCACGGGCCAATTCTCCATCCAACAAACAGGCTGCAAATGCACGACACGTCCCAAAGGTTCTGTCAATTGGAAATGAAAAAACCACCATTCTCCTTCAGGCGTATCTACTAAAGCCCCTTGATGAGGACCATTTACAGTAGTGTTTCCCTGTTCCAAGACTACTTTCTTTTCGTATGGTCCATAGATATTTTTTGAACGTAAAATAGTCTGCCATCCTTCGCCTACTCCCCCTTCAGGAATGCTTAGATAATAATAACCATGCCGTTTATAAAATTTAGTTCCCTCAGCTACAGGACCTGTATAAATAATTTTCCCATCATCCAACAAAGTTTTACCATCCGGAGTCATACGATGTAGATAAATAGGACCTGCCCCTAACTGGCTACGCCCCATGTAGGCCTGTCCATCCTCATCCCAAAAAGGACAGGGGTCCTCCCAGCCGCCTATATTCTTCACACAATGCAACGGCGTCCACGGGCCATGAGGATCAGTAGCAGTACTCATCATCAGTCCTTCTCTAGGTGTACAAAAATAAATCCAAAATTTACCATCATGAAAACGGATAGCAGGCGCCCAAGATCCTCCTCCATAATTTTCATTATTATCCCATCCGGGAAAATCAAACCGATTATACACTTGACTGATGATTCTCCAGTTCACCATATCATCTGATTCTAACACCGGCATCCCGATATAATGAAAATCAGAGCAAACCATATAATATTTATCTCCCACTCTAATCACATCAGGATCAGAATAATCTGCATTTAAAATAGGATTTATATAAGTTCCATTACCTTGGTCACCCCAAGAAACAGCTTGTCCTTGTACCTTTTCCGACAAAAACAGCAAAAACAAACAGAAAAGCCAAAAAGAAAAATCTCATAGTATCATTCATCATTAAAAAGAAAATTGCCTTCATCATTCCTAAAGATAAATGATAAAGGCAATACACTAAATTATATACAATCAATCCCAAATCATTCAGCTACAACTTCAATTACGCGACTGTTAAGTTGCTGTGCAGTAAACAAATTCAATCCTACATTCATCAAAAATTCTCCTGAGAAAACCTCACCATTACCTGATAAAGAAGAGTTGGCTCCGGGCATTAAGTTAATTTCTTTCACACGATACATTTTGTCTGCATCAAGCCCCTGCAAACGCACCGGCAATATTTTTTCCGCATAACGAGGATGAATATCGAAAGCAAATACCGCTGCTTTATCCTTATCTTTGCCCACATACATAGTAGAGGTATGATTACTACCATAAGGAGAAACTAAACGATACATATCACCTTCCAGAACTACCGGCTTCAAACGGTTATAATTCTGCACAGCAGTACGGCAATAAGTTTCATCATCCTTACTCATATCCGCTAATTTGATATCAAAACCAAGTTTGCACATCATAGCCACATCCGTACGGAATTTCACACTGCTATTCTTATTCCATGTAGTAACATGAGCGCACATTGTCTTGGCTGGGAACACCTGTGAGAATCCCCACTGAATAAATAAACGTTCAATAGGGTCAGTATTATCACTAGGCCAGAATTCTGTAAAATATTTCAAAGCCTCATAGTCTGAGCGTCCACCACCACCGGAACAAAGCATCATCGGCAGGTTAGGATATTTTGCTTTCACACGCTCCAATACATTATACAGGCCACGCACATAATCAATATATAAATGTGACTGTTTATTTTTCAAATAAACAGAGTAAATATTCGTAATAGGACTATTGCAATCCCATTTGAAGAAAGCGATATCAGGATATTTAGTCATCAAATTGTCCACAACTCCGAATACATAATCCTGTACTTTCGGATTGCTCAAATCCAGAACCAATTGGTTACGGAAATAATACTCGTCACGATTCGGAAGATGAATCACCCAATCTTTATGCTTTTCATATAATTCACTTTTAGGATTCACCATTTCCGGTTCAATCCAAATACCAAACTTTATACCTTTTTTCTTAGCCGCTTCCGTCAGATAACCTACGCCGTGAGGAAGTTTATCAGCCGTTTCATCCCAGTCACCTAATCCTTGATGGTCACCACTGCGCGGATACTTGTTGGCAAACCAACCATCATCCAACAAAAACATATCCACACCCAGTTCTACTGCATCATCCATCAGCTTCACCAATTTCGCTTCATCAAAATCAAAATAGGTGGCTTCCCAGTTATTCAACAAAGTCATACGAGTCTGGTTCCCATCCTTCACCTGATACTTACGGGCCCAATCATGGAAATTACGGCTAGCCTGTCCTTTACCTGTAAAACTGTAAGTAAAATAGAAATCGGGAGTACGAAAGATTTCATTCGGTTTCAGACTATATTCCGAAGCATACGGATTAATTCCTGATATAACACGGAGTTCATTCTTATTATCCACCTCGAATACAAAACTGAAATTACCCGTCCATCCTAATGTTCCGACCAACACTTCACCTTGGTTCTCTTCTGATTTTCCATCCAATGAAAGTTGGAAGAAAGGAGAGCAGAACATATTGGCACGTGCTCCCAATTTAGTATCAATCGTTTTTTTACCAAATTCCAAAGGTTGTTCCTTCACATGCGCCTCACTAGCCCAGTCTCCCGAGAATTCAGTCAGGAAATAGTTGTCACGATTCAAGTGCAACATGGAAGACGCGTACTTATGAAGCTGCACAGGTTTCTTTTCCTGGTGGCTGATTTCAGTGAAAGTCTTTATCAAATTTTCTTTCTGATAAGCCACATAATGAAGTTTTACAGTTACAGGATATTTATCATCCTGCATAGTAATCACCACTTCATCTACCCCCGGCGACACTTGATTCCGAGTATGAGAAACATATTTTAATAAAGTAGAAGGATTGCCATCATTATGTACTATATGAATAGCCGGTTCAAAATAATCTTCCATGCCATGAGTAAGGTATGCTTCGCTACCCTGTGGCAAATGGGCAATATCTGTAGCATAATTCAACTTCTTTCCCAAATAACTTTGATATAGACGTCCGTTATTACAACCCGGTAAATAAGGTCTACATTTTCTGTACTAATTTTAATTACTGGCTTATCTGCCGCTTTTAACATAAATGATATGCATAAAAAACATATCAAGAAGAATAATCTTTCTTTCATGGTATTATTTATCGATTAAAATTATAGTGCAAAAATAGGGAGAGAAGCTCAAAAATCCCTACTCAAATGCGCCATAAAATAAGAATTTTGACGCTTATACCCTCAAAATCATCGAAATCAAGCCTGTATTGTAGGTAAAATCAAGGAAGTCTGCTATCTTTGTTATCCAATTCTAATACATGGATATATGCCACGAATTAAAGAGGGATTTAAAGGAGAACGCGCCATCGTACTTCCTGCTTTTCTGATTGAAGAATTAAAGCAAGATCCGTTAGGCAGCGAACTTTACATTACAGATATAGGATATTATCCTCATGCCTGTTTTCATTACCGGAAACGCAACACCGAGGAAGCAACCGAGTTTATCCTTATTTATTGTATGGAGGGAGAAGGGTGGTTTGAGTTAGACAAACATCGATATGTAGTTACCGCCAACCAATTTTTCATTCTACCTAAACACCAGGCACACGCTTATGGCAGTAATGAGAGAAATCCCTGGACTATTTACTGGATCCATTTCAATGGAACAAAAGCTGCATTTTTCAGTGCCGGTTTTGACCGTCCGAAAGACATCACTCCACAAGAGGATTCACGAATCAAAGAAAGATTAGTACTCTTCGAGGAAATCTACTCGTCCATCAGCTCCGGATATAGCAAAAACTATATGCTTTATGCCACTACCAGTCTTTTCCATTTTTTAGGTTCCATGAAGTTTATTGGTGAATATCGGGATTGCGGTTCTATGCGCAATGGTTGCAGAAGCAAGGATGTGGTGCAAATAGCGATTCATTTCATGCAAGAAAATTTGAGCAAAACCATTCGCCTAGCAGATATCGCTGCGGAAGTAAACCTCTCAGTTTCCTATTTCTCCAATCTGTTTGAAGAAAAGACAGGCTCCTCTCCTCTTCGATATCTTACCTATCTCAGAATACAGGAAGCCTGTCACTACCTGGATTTTACTAACCTAAAAATTAACCAAATAAGTCCCTTGGTAGGCTATGAGGATTCTCTTTATTTCTCCCGGTTATTTACTAAGACGATGGGGATGCCTCCATCAGCTTATAAAGAAAGAAAAAGGTTAAGACTTACACCATCTACCAACAGTCGGTCCGGAAAGGGGCAACCGGGAGCCCGTTCTCTCCGTACAAATTACAATCCGGATTATCTGCCCAGCCATAACGTGCAGCAAGAGGGGCAGGAACTTCAGTAGAAGAAAGTATAATTTTTCCATCATGGACCATAGCCTCTGCCGGATAAAATACACGGTCCGGCCCTGCAATAGTAAAGCCTTTTAAAGTTGTACCTTTAATCTGAAATCCATCTTGCTTTTGTCCGAAATCCAATTCCATCTTGTTCCCCTTAATTATATAATTTTGGAATACAGGAGCCGAACTTGAAACATTTTTTCCATAACTACCGGCCAGGGCAACCAAAGCTAAACGGCGTCCCACCTCTTGCTTATTCTTAGGATGAATATCATCAGCCAAACCAATATCAATGGTCACGGCCATACCAACTTGGTCAAGTTTTAATGCTTTAGTTTGCGCTTCACGCAAAGCCGCCCATTCGGAATCCGGCTGTATTTTCTTGGATTCCATAAAATTAGCCAATTGTACAAAATAAAAGGGGAAATCACTCCGCCATTGTCGGCGCCAATCCGTAATGAGAGCAGGAAACAAATCTCCATATTGTTCTGAACGACCTACATTAGCTTCACCTTGATACCATATTACTCCTTTAATGGGAAAAGCAGTCCATGGTTTGACCATCGCATTGAACAGCACCGTAGGATAACTGGAGCTTTGAACAGGAGAAATCGGTGCAGGTGGAAATCCTGTTAAAGAAAGTCCGATACGATATTTCCAATCTCCAGCCAAACTGATCCGCTTTCCATCAGCTTCTACATAAAGGTCCTCCGCCTTGCCATGAATACCGCCTTCTCCACCAAAATCAGAAACACGAACAGCAAGAACCGCCTTACCAGCCTTCACTAGTTTTGCAGGAATGGTATAAGTACGCGGTGTCATATAGCCTGCCCCTCGGGCAATCTCCACCCCATTAAAATAAGTGATATCTTCATCATCAATCATTCCTAAATTTAGTTTTAACGGTTTACCAATCCATTCTGCTGGAATTTCAAAACTACGACGGAACCATACTACTCCATCAAAATTTTTCAATCCATTCTTTTCCCAGTAATCAGGAAGGCACATATCCCACCATTGTCCTTCTGACAAGTCCGGTGCAATCCAGCAAGGCTTATCTTCCTCCATTCCCTTATCTTCCTTAGAAAAAAGAGATTGCCACTCAGAGCGCTCTTGATTATAGGCCTTTTCCATACGAATAGGGTCAAAGTCCAATTGTTCCATCTTAGCCAACTCTTCACGAAAGCCCAGCACCTGTTTCAATGTTTCATAGCTGGTCCACGCTTCAGCAGGCGTTCCTCCCCACGTACAGTCAATCACACCCACAGGGACATTTAATTCTTTCCATAATGAACGGGCATAAAAATAAGCGAGTGAAGAGAATTCAGGAATTGTGGCGGAAGAACATTCCTGCCAACCTCCCATAGTAGACTCCATATCACTCAACGGAATTACTGAAGTATTCTTCTTCACTTGAAACAAACGGATAGAAGGATAATTCGCCTCCGTTATCTCCTGCTCATAATTCATGACTTTCCCCCAACCCGCAACAGGCATCTCCATATTAGACTGACCAGAACAAAACCATACCTCTCCCACCATTACATTTTTTAATTGCAATTTCTTACCATCCGTAAATGTCAACGTATAAGGCCCTCCTGCAGCAGGAGTAGGCACAGACAAACTCCAATAACCGTCCTTATTCACCTGAGTCACATACACTTCATTATTCCAGCCTGTAGTTACCTTTAAGATTTTACCCAATACCGCTTTACCATGAAAAGTAACCTCCGTATTTTGCTGAAGAACCATATTGTCCGTAAAGTAAGCGGGTAAGACCACCTTGGCGTAAGAATTTACATACGCCAAGAGAGAAACACATAAAAACAATATTTTATTTCCCATATTTACCAAATTCATTTGTTCCACTATTATATTCTTCTTTAATCATACATCATCGGAAGCTACACCAATCTGAATTTCAAATTCTCCAAGCTCCACCAACTCGCATCTTATTTATTATTATAAGGTGTTACCAACAATTTATAGGAACCACCTTGCAATAAAGCCTCATCAAAAGTAATACATATATCTTTGGTTTCACCCGGCATCAATGTGAAATAATTGTCATTCATAATAGCAGGAAGAATACGCTCTCCATCCGAGGTCCGAACAGCCTGAACATATACTGCAAACGCCACACCTTTTGCAGACTTTAGGTGAGCTATAGCTGCCCGAATCTCTGCCTGACCATTTTTACGCAACAATTTAGAAGAAACTTTCAATTCGGCTGCCGGCAAAGTATTCAAAGCCGTAAAGTCCAAACGGTCGTTGCCACGCCAATAATTGTTTTCAGAAACAACCTTTCCTGATTTATCTTTCAACGTCAGGCGGATAAAATGTACATCGCTCAAACCCTCACTAGGCTGTGTTCCACCCAATACATCAAAACTCCATAATGAATAACCAAACCACCAACCTAGTTCCGTCCCAAACATACGTACATAACGGGCATCAACTTCGGGGAAAGTAATTTCATCTATTCCTCCACGTCCTTCATCAGTTTTATATACTTCTTTCCAAGTCTCGGCGTCATCTGACACTTGAATCTTATATCCTTTACCAAAAGATGCCTCCCAATTCAAGCGAACCCCACCTACGGGTTGCACACTGCCCAGATCCACATAAAGCCATTCATTTTCCGCTTTTGCCGCTGCCCAACGGGTATCTTTTTTCCCATCCGTAGCATCTGAAGGCTGTCCATAAGTGGTACTTGAAGCAAAGGTCGGTTTATTTAATGACAAATTTTTACGCTCTTTATTGAAATCTATCGTAAAACATTGCACAGTAGAATTGCTAGGAGAGTTCACAATAGCTGATTTTGTATAAGCCTCCACAGACTTTCCATCCAGATTGTAAACTTTTACTTCAGCAGTCAAACCTTCCATATCACATGCTGTGGTATTAGCAATCTTCACACCGTCCGTCACAGGATTCCAAAGAATATGCACCGGTTCACAGGCTGATTTTGCTCCCCAAAAGGCTCCTGTCAAATCATAATAATAGTCATAAGTTTGCCAAACCATAGACGGATATGCCGACTGTCCCATCCAAGTCATGATACCTGATGCATCCTCCCACATACGATCCAGCCAACCCTCATACATAGCCTTATTAGATTCAATATTGACAAGCTGAGCCTTACGGCAATAATCTTCAATCCCTTCGGGCTTGCCAAAACCTTTGGTTATAGAAGCATCATAACGATCGGGAGCTGCATTAAAAGCATTTTGGCCAAAATAGTGCTTGTTCCACATTTCATCACGAGGCCACCAGTTCTCCTTGGGCATAAATTTCTTGAAGCTTTCAAAGGTAGGAACTACAGCTGTGCCAATTTCTGTACGAAATCCCCAGCCACGCGCCGGATCTCCTTCCAAGCCATCAGGATATTTAGTAAAATAAAAGCGAGGCTCAAATGCTCCCCACGGACCACTACCGGTCAAGCCCTGAGCATGGGAGTTTGCTTGAAAATAACGATCACCTCCATCAAAGGTCCTAATATTTTCCGCCATCCATCCTTCTAAAGGAGGCTGAGGATTAGATTCATTATCGCCACACCACACGGCTATACTAGGGTGATTACGCACACGTTTTATTTTCTCCATCATATTATTATTGAACACATTGAGGTCATAAGGCAAATTCGGATTAGAGTTTATCCAAAAATCATCCCATACCATAATGCCATATTTGTCACATGCCTCGTAGAATTCATCATCTGTAACAGAGCCGAGCCAATTACGTATCATATTAAAATTCATTTCCTTATGCAGGCGGACTTTGGTATCATATTCCTCGCCACGGCAACGAAGCATATATTCAGACATCCCCCAATTCGCTCCCTTAACAAATACCGGAATATCATTAATATAAATATGGAATGTATTGCCCTCTTTATCATAAGAATATTTCTTTATACCAAAAGAAACATCTTTCGTTTCCGAAACTCTTCCATCCACCATCACCTCAAACTTACAATGATAAAGATTGGGTTCTCCATACCCATTTGGCCACCACAGACGCGGCTGGTCTATACACAGTTGTGGAAAATAGCGTTTGTCAAACTTCACCTGTTCAGTAGTATGGGCATTCACGTCTAATTCTTTTTGAAAAACAATGTTTCCTGGGGTAATTGTTCCGCGCACCAATACCTTCGTCTTTTCTACCGAATTATTCTTGACATCAAGCGCCACACTCAAATCCGCTCTGGCACGGGTAGGTAAATTAGTACGTATCCAAGGATCAATTAAAGTAGCTGTTCCCGTATTAGTAAGAAATACCTTATCGGTTATACCACTATTCAACCCCGGCACATAAGGCATCCAATCCCATCCGCCACTAGACAAATAGGTTGGACTGCCCTGATTAGCCAATGGAGTATCAGGCATATGAACAAGTACAGCCAATACATTTTCTTTATCACGATTTACTATTGAAGTAACATTAAAATGTCCACGATGCATAAACCCATCCAGTTTACCTAATAATGTTCCATTCAGATAGACTTCCGCACGACGGTTTACCCCATTAAAATTCAACCATATCAATTCTTTTGTAAAATCAGCAGGAACACGGAATGTAGTACGATACCAAAAGCTACAGTCGTATTTGTCGCGATTTACCTGATGAATATTGTCACCAAAGTTAGGATCTTTCTCCAGCCCTGCTATTACATACGAATTAAAAGCTGTTCCAGGCACAACAGCATCTACCCAAGCAGAAACATTGTATCCGTTTCCACAAAGTGACTTCACATCCGTTCCGACTTCAGCCTGAGGCTTTAACTTCCATTTCATTTGTGGGTTATCGCTATGTAAATACACAGTTTGAGCATGCAGTACTTGCATACATCCCAGTAGGGCTAATACAACCCATGTTTTTTTACGTTTTTCTATATTATAGTCTTTTCATATTTATCAATCATCTATTTCTCTTTTTGCACCTGAAAACTAAACAAGGTGCAATGCTCATAAGCTTTCTCCGGTAACACCAGGCAAGAAGGAAAATCCGAATGAGAAGGAGTATCCGGATAAAATTGTGTTTCCAAACAGATGGCTGTATCCGGTCGGTCATAATATCCCGCTGTATACAAAAGAACAGCAGGCAAATCAGTCATCACTGTCATTTTTCTTCCTGTAACAGGTTCATATAAAGAAGCAGCCTCTAACATCTCCTCAGACATTTTATCTTTCAATATATAGCAATGATTATATCCTTTATTCCAAAGTAATTGCTCATGATCAGCATATAAGTCTGCACCTACCGGTTTTAGGGAAGTAAAGTCAAACGGAGTATTTTTCACCTTCATCTTTCTTCCCGTAGGAATGAACGCCGAGGTAGTATCCAATATCCGGTCAGACGAAATATGCAACCGATGCTCTGTTATCTTTTTTCCATTTCCGCGCAAATTGAAATATGCGTGATTAGTCATATTGATGTAAGTAGCACAGTCTGTTTCCGCATAATGCCGTACAGAAAGTTCATTGTCCTCATTGAAACGATAGTCTGTTATCACATGGATATTTCCCGGGAAACCTCCTTCTCCGTCTGGCGAATACAGACTAAAACGGATGCCATCCGGTAATTCTTCCCATTGCCACACCTTGTTATGAAAGCCGGAAAAACCTCCATGATTGGTATTATTCCCATCATTAACTTCCAAATGGAAGGTTTTCCTATCTATTGTAAAAGAAGCATCAGCAATACGATTGGCAAATCTGCCAACAGTTGCTCCCATATAATAAGAATCTTTCAAATAATCGGACAAGGTATCATAACCGATCAAAATATTGGCTAATGCTCCCTGAACATCGGGTACTGAAGCTGTAATCCAACGTGCCCCCCAATTAGTGAATTCCATATAAGCTCCCGAGGAGTTCATTACGGTAAATCGTAATACAGGTTTTCCGTCAGAGGTATAAGTTTCTATTTTATGTATTATTTTCATATTATTCCAAATTTCAGAAAAAGAAAAAGCATCAGGTAGGAAGCAGATGTTTCCTCCTGATGCTTCTAATTTATATGGATAGAAACAATTTATTTGCTATATCCCGGATTCTGATCTTCAGGGCCGAATGCATCATTTGTTTTAATTTCAGTATCAGGAATAGGATAGCGCTTATGGAAATCTTGAATTGTCCCTGATTCTTTTGCCCAACGGTTACGTTCTTTTATCAATTCTACAAATTTATTAGTACGAAGCAAATCAATACGTCTCCAACCTTCGAAACAAAGTTCACGCAAACGTTCATCCATTACTTTATCACGGAATTCATCTTTGCTCATTCCCGAATTCCATTTCTTATCTTCTGGCAAGTTTCCTCCCCATGCACGAGTACGAATTTGATTATTCACGATCTGTACTGCTTCCGAAGTCTGTCCTAATTCATTCAGACATTCAGCATGCAATAATAATATATCAGCATAACGAATCATTGAAAAGTTCTTACCAGAATTCCACATGTTATTAATGCCAAGCCCTGAAAGAATATCTGTACGATAGTCTTCATATTTCTTTATATGCGGTTCCAATTCATCTGTAGTTCCCGTCCATTGAGTCTTTGACAAATCAGGAGTTACATATTCAAATGTTCCATCTTCTGAATATTTATTAGTATAATACGTAAAATCATAACGCAATGCTTCTTCTTTACGCAAATCTCCATCTTCCCAAATGCCACCTTCTTCTACCGTCTTATAAGCAAAAGGAGTCGGAACTAGAAAGTCGTAACCAGAGAAAGAGCATCCCTGACCAAACCAAGAGTCACATGCACGAGAACCACAATCAAACTCCCAATAATTACAATCAGGATATACATTATTAAATTGCAACTCAAACAATGACTCTTTTGTATTAGGATTATCATAACGATACAAGTCAGCATAATTATTCAGCAATTCATATCGCCCCATATTAATAATAGTCTTAAAACATTCATCAGCCTTGGCAAAATCCCGTAATCCTGTCTCTTCCGGAGCTGCCATATAAGCCTTTCCTAACATGGCCCATGCAGCCCCAACAGTAGCACGCTGCGGTTCACTATTATAAGACTCAGGCAAATTATTGGTAGCAGTAATAAAATCATTAATAATATATTCCCATACAGTCTTTAAAGGTTGACGTCCCAAGCCCAATTCATCAGTACGGTTCATATCTATCACAGGGATTTCACCCCAATACATACTTAATTCAAACATTAATAAACCACGAATAAAGCATGCCTCTCCCATCAACTGTTTAGCACGTTCCGGTTCTTCAGTGGTCATACCCAATGCATATATAGCTTTAGCAGCTGAAACGACAGCCGGCCAACGGTTGTTCCAAATAGAACTAACCTGAGTAGATGTAGGATTCAACTGTCCATTATATTTATCCATACCGGCTTGATCGCCTGAAGAAATCAACTGATAATTACCCTGCTGTGTTTCATCTGTCCCCAAATAAGGCATCAATCCATTACGTCCTTCTTTACAGCCCCTATAACTCTTATACAATCCAAGAACTAAAGGTTCTACATTATCTATTTTTTCAAATACTTGTTCTTCAGTCAAAGATCCCGTAGGTTCTACCTGCAAAAAATCCGAGCAAGAGGAGGTTTTCAGTGCAAAGGTCAAAGCCAAAGCATATATCGCACTATATCTATATATCTTTTTCATTGTTGTGTTTTCTTTTAAAGTTAGACTATTTATTCTATCCTTCCATTAAAAAGCCAAATTAAGACCAAAAGTATACATACGTGTAGGAGGATACCAATCACCAGTTTCCGGATCATAACCATTATAATTAGTTAAGCAAAAAAGATTAGAACCAGTGGCATAAACACGCAGGTTAGCCAGTTTCAGAGCATTTATCACTTTAGTTGGGAAAGTATAGGCCAATGTCAGAGCAGACAAACGCAAGAAAGAAGCTTTCTGTACACTAAAATCCATAGAACTTGCACCATAATGATTATAATCAAAGCCAGCCAACACACGTGGAAATTCAGCATCTGTATTTTCAGGAGTCCAACGATCCAACAAATCCGTTGATGCGACTCCAGATCCAGTACTTCCAATCAAAGTTTCATACCAAGGACTCAATTTTTTAGCCCCATAAGAATAACTGAATACTGCATTTAAAGACAATCCCTTCCAAGAAAAATCTGTAGAAAAACCGCCATAAAACTTAGGATCAGTGGAACCAATTACAACACGGTCATTTTGATCTATCTGTCCATTATTATCATAATCCAACGGATACAAATCACCAGGATTCACATTATATCCATTCCAATTTATTTTATTCAAACGATCCATATCAATTTCTTGGGCGATTCCACCTGTTTTCCAAATATAAATTGTGTTACGAGACTCACCAAGGAATAAATTACCTTCTTTTTGAATATTACGATCACTATCTACATTATATACAACATCATTATCACCATATAATTGAGTTACCTTATTTTTATCCATAGACAATGTAGCTGCAAAATTCCATTCAAAATCTTTAGCTCTTACCAAATTGGCATTCAAAGCAAATTCCAAACCTTTGTTTTCAATCGCACCTATATTTTCAATAGTACTGCTGAAACCAGTAGTCGTAGGCAACGAATGGCTCATTAACAAATCCTTATTTTTATCAAGAAAGCATCAACAGACAAACGCACTCTATTCTGTAAGAAAGCCATATCTACTCCTAAATTCCATTGTTTTTGTTTCTCCCAACTAATATCTGGAGTACCACGTCGCCCATTGGAAACAAAAGAATTCGTATAACCTGTATCGGAAGTACCCGTATAGCTGACATTATATAAAGATAAATAGGCAAAATCATCAATATTCTGATTACCAACGATACCAAAACCAGCACGTAACTTTAACTGATCAAAAATCGTCTGATTTTTCATGAACTTTTCTTCTGTAATATTCCAAGCTGCAGACACAGACGGAAAAATACCCCACTGATTTCCTTTAGCAAATTTAGAAGAACCGTCGTAACGCGCTGTCGCCGTCAATAAATATTTACCCGCATAGTTATAGTTAACACGAGCGATATAAGATAATAATGTTTGCTCGGACCAAGCTGTACTTAAGCCGCGCTGATCTTTTTTATAACCAGATCCCAAACTATGATATCCAAATAAATTAGTGCCAAACCCTGTTGCCGTAGCATTAATATAATTATACATAGTCCGTGTAGCACTGGTACCAACCATCGCATTCAACTTATGTTTACCGAAAGAGGCTTCATAAGACAATGAATTATCCCATTGCCATACAGTACGTGTATCTCTATCATCTTTGGCTTCACCTTGTGTTCCATAACGTTCCGACTCATAAATATCATTCGGGGTATATTTATTTTGCTGCTTTTGAGCATAATCAATAGAGAAAGTAGAACGCAAGTTTAATCCTTCAATAGGATTGATATTAATATAATTAGAGCTCAACAAGCGATTATACACCAAATCATTATCGACTTTCAAAGAACGTAATGGATTAAAATTATTTTGGTCAAAAATACCTTGCCAATTTAAAGTTTCAATCTCATCAGAAATTTCCAACATCGGATTAGCACAACGTGCACGATTCATTACTCCATCATCAACCAACGTGTTCTCGGTACGTGTAAAAGTTGTATTAGTACCTACTTTCAGCCAGGATTTAATCTGTTGATCCGCATTAATACGTCCTGTGTATTTTTCTTGTTCAGACTTCTCAATTACACCTTTATTGTCTGTATAACCAAAACTAATATAATAAGAACCTTTATCATTGCCATTCGAAAGACTTACTACATGATTGTGTTGTACTCCAGTACGGCTCACAGCATCTAGCCAATCATAATTTTTATTATTGTTGTAGGCATCGAATTCATAATCAGCAAAAACAGTATTCGATCCCATTATCACATCATTGATATAAGCATTGACATCTCCATCAGGATTTGTTTGCATATAACCATTCGTATAGGCCTCCTTTCTAAGTTCAAATAATTGACGAGTATTCATAGTTTTTGGAGTATTAGCATAGGTCTGAAAGCCAATCCAGCCATCATAAGAAACTTTACCTTCGCCTTTTTTACCCTTCTTAGTTGTAATAACAACAACACCGTTGGAACCACGTGAACCATACAGAGCTGTAGCTGATGCATCTTTCAAGACCTCAATAGAAGCCACATCATTCAAATTGACTGCATTAAATCCAGAGAATGAATTATCCATAACCATACCATCTACGACATAAATAGGGTCTGTAGATCCATTAATTGTATTAATACCACGAATTTTAATAGATGCATCATCCGTAGGACGCGTAGGTTGAGAAATGAACACACCTGCGACACGACCTTGAAGAGCTTGATTTACATTTGTTACTGGTTTTTCTTCCAATACTTTAGAACTAACACTGGCAACAGCTCCCGTCAAATCACTCTTCTTCATCGCAGTGCCTACAACAACCACTTCATCTAATGTTTCAGTATCCTCCGACATCACAACTTTGACTGGTTGGTTACCCATTATTTTAACATCTTGTGCAACATATCCTATATAAGAAATATGCAATGTTTCCCCTTTCTGAACTGATAATGTAAATTTACCATCAAAATTGGTAATAGTCCCATTGGCTGTACCTTTTACCACTACACTTGCACCAATGATAGGTTCGGATGTAACATCCACCACCTGTCCTGTAACCGTTATGTTCTGTGCTAGCATATTGCAGCAACAAAACATGATAAGGATTAAATTAATAAGCCTAATTCTTTTCATAATTTGTAAATTTAAGTACGATTTAAAGTTTATATTGGTTTATTCTTCCACTTTGAAAATTACAACATCACATGCAGGAACCGTTACTTCCAGATTGGTTTTAGCAGTACTTTCAATGCCACTCCATAATTCTTTCAGCCTATATTCCTTTGACGAATCCAACCCCAGACGCTCTAAAGCTGTAGTCATCTGCAACTCTTGATCCATATAGTTGAACACAGCATAATAAGCCTTACCATCCTTATCCATGCGTACAAACTGATTTTCTGACTTTTCACCATTCCCATCTACAGGATGGAAAGATTCCCCATTGGCTATAGCATTGATCTCAGCATTAGTCAGATATTTCATCGCCTTCTCCTTCACTTCTTTAGAACCGCCTTTGCTGAAATCATCTCCAGCAATGAAAATTCCTGTAATGACCCCCGAAGTAACACGCGCTCTGTTCTCACCATCTGTAGCATCACGCAATACAATATGGTCAGGATCATTAAACTGATAAACCTTATCCTGCCACCAACCGTATGAAAGTGCATTCAAGGTATATTCAGTATCCTTCATCTTATTCCACGCATCACAAGCAATTCTTCTAGACTGAGCATAATGAGCAGGAAAAACAGGAGAAATAGAAAGATTGATATACATATCGCCAAAATATTTGTCAAGCAATTGCATTCCATAGTTATATCCCTGAATACCTGTTTGTATTTCCGGATTATACCATTTGTCAGCCTCCATCGCCCCATGTGTCATAAAATCCATTTTCACATATTCAAAACCTGCCCGATGAAAGAGTTCCGATGTACGCTTCATCATAGCTTCAATAGCTGGATGGGTAGGATCAACAGCATACGCTCCGTCTAATTCCTGCGGTTTTCCATTTGCATAGAGATACACATCTTTATATTTATACCCCGGAATTTCTTTTATTTCACGTTCAGGATTTTTAGCCCAATCAGTAAACGGAGTCCAATAAACGCCGGCTATCTGACCGTTTGCCTTACATCTATCCACAAAAGCTTTCAACTCCTCTTCTGAAAAACTATTCCAACCAGAATCCAAACCTGTATAAACCAGATTATCCGAATTCACAAAATGATGGGACTGCAAATTCTCTTTATAAAAATCAGAAACTTCCAATGCTTTCGGATAGGTCAGATTAAATTGCAACGCTCCCCAGCTGTTCCAGCCAAAAGGAACAGCTTTATCCCAAGCTTTGGGCGGAGCAATCACAGCATTAGCCTGAGCGTATTCTTCCATGCCTTCACGCCAGTCTTCAAAAAATCCTACTAAAATCTTAGGCGACTTGATTGTCGTACCTTTCAATGCACCGTGAGGTTTCGAATCACGCGTTGTCTTATCAGCAACACCCCCATAACATACCAATGAACCTACATTATATATATTACCTTTACCTATTGTTATACCTGTTTTCCAAGAATCGTGTTCCACAGAACCTATCACCATAGCTTCACGATCATCATTATTAAATATGGCAGTAACTTCATAACTAGTCAATTCTGTAAATGTGAGCGGATGAGATTGGTATCTGATCCAACAGTCATTATCGAAAGGAATGAAAAGCGCACGATTATTTTCACCCAGGTTCAGGACTTCAGGCATTCGGTCCACATTGACCGGCGCCATATAATTCGAAGCCATTTCAGACGTACTTTCCAAAGTAAAATCTGTCAACACATAATCCTTTGTCGGATATACATAAAAAGATTGAACCAGTACAGGCAAATTATTCCCAGTATAAGTCACCTCATAATGATACCCTTCTCCAAAATGATCATTGATTTTTTTGTAGAAACATGATGCTTTGCATAATCACGAGTCGAAACAACACTGTCGGCCAATTTATAAGCTGCATATACATTATCATAAATAAGCTTAGAGCCTTTGCTGATATCAATACCATTAGCGTGAGCATCGTACTCCAAAGACCATTCACCGACATTTAGATTTGCATTTTCAGTACACCCGGACAAAATAAGACCGGAAACACTCAATGCAGAAACACAGAGAAACAATGATTTTAAAGTTAACCAATTATTCTTCATAATATTATTAGTTTGTCAAAGAGATAAATCTACTTAAGGTTTGCTTTACTGTTCGGAATTCTTTTCCTTTCAAGCATGGTCAAAAGTAGGCATATCTTGACAACCTGTTAATATACAAACGCAGCAATAAATAGGATTTTTGCAGCAATGACTCATCTGCGTCCGAAGAATCCGCAAATGTGTCATTTTTTGCTGCATTTCTTTCAATCAGAGATTCTCCGTCAAATCTATTTTAGCTTTTTCCTTGGATGTTTGATACTGTTTCTCAAACTCTTTCGGAGTCATTCCGAATTGTTTCAGGAATAATTTACTGAAATAAGATGAAGAGTTTATTCCTACCATATAACAGATATCCCCAATACGGTATTTACCTTCCTGAATCAATTCGGCCGCTTTTTTCAAACGGATCAACCGAATGAAATCTATGGGTGAAAGATTAAACAGAATCTTTATTTTCCTCAATAAGCTGGAACGGCTCATACATAAGATATCAGCCATACGTTCCACATTGAAATTTTCATCTGAAATATTCTCTTGAATTACATTAATTACTTTATTCATAAATTCTTCATCCGCCTTGTTCATCTGCATATTATGCACAGGAAAAAAAGGACGTTTAGAGAATGCCTCACGTTCTTTTCTACGATTGCTGAGTAAAGACAAAATCTGACTCTTCAAATAATTGAAAGAAAAAGGTTTCTCCACATAAGCTTCCGCTCCTATCTTCAATCCGTTAATTTTACTCTCCAAATCATTCTTGGCGGTAAGGAAAATAACCGGAATATGACACAAATCAATATCCCCCTTTATTTCCTTACATAATTCATAGCCATTCATCACCGGCATCATTATATCACTGATTACCAAATCTATGTGATTACTACGTAAAACATCCAACGCTTCCTGTCCATTCACAGCAGTTTCCACCGTAAACAAAACTTCCAATCGTTCAAAGATAAAAGATCTCATACTTTCATTGTCCTCTACTAACAATAAAGTATAACCTTTCATCTGGTCTGTTTCTGTTGATGTTTCCTCATCCAATACTTCTATATTTTGCTCCACTACCTTCTCTATTTGCTGCCTTACTTCCTCTTTATTCAAAGGAATGGTCAAAACAAATGTATTCTCCGGTTGTTCTATATCCAAATAAAGCCTGCCTTTATGTAAAGTGGCTAGCGAACGAGCTAAAGGTAATCCTATGCCTACTCCCATCCGAACTGTATCCTTCTTCTCCATCTGATAAAAGGGTTCAAAAATCTGTTGGCTGGACGCTTCAGGTATCTTTTCTCCGTCACTGACAATACGAACTGTAAAATCAGCTTCATCTTGGAATAAATCTATCGTAATGGTATGACGGGCATATTTCAAAGCATTATTCAACAAATTACTCAATACTTTTGTGATAGCCTCCTTATCTATGGCAGCCATAATTCTTTCTTGGGGAATATGCTGCAATAACTCTTTCTGCTTTTGCAGAATAGTAGGCTCAAAACGAGCAATCGTTTCATTCAGCAATGCCGTTACATCAACCGTTTCAAATTTCAGTTCAAATTTGCTCGCCCCTATTTTCTGAAAATCAAGCAACTGTCCAGTCAAATCTAATAATCTCTTGGTATTCTGCCCGATTACTTTCAAATTCTTATTCAATTTCTGATCCTTGATATCCATTTCCTCAATTGCTTCCAACGGACCATTTATCAATGTCAAGGGCGTGCGCACCTCATGAGCTATTTCAGTAAAGAAACTGACTTTTGATTCATAGAGTTCTTTCTCCTTCTCAATTTCAAATAACTTCTGCTTTTCTTCCATCTGTTTCTCTTTGCGTCTTCTATACCAAAAGAACCAGCAAAGTACGACACAGATTCCCCATATAATATACAGAAAATAAGCCCAGACGGACTGCCACCAAGGAGGCAGAATAACAATGGATAAAGACCGGGTAGCATAAGGACCTTCTTTGGCACTATTGGTAGCCCGCACTTGCAAGATATAATCTCCCGGAGGCAGTTTAGCGTAAGAAATATTCTGATTACTCGCTGCCCGTATCCAGTCTTTGTCCAACGGAACTAATTTATAATAATACTGATTGGACTCCGTAGTAGAATAACTTAATAAAGCAACATCGAAACTAATATTTGCCTGATCATAAGGTAATATAATTTCATCTGTATGTTCTATACACTTTTTCAAAGGAGAATTAGGAGTGTGAACTGTTATTTCCTGATTATAAATGCTGAACTTTGAAATATAAACAGGTGGTAAGAAATTTATTTTCTCTGAAGAGTTAGGATCAAATGCAATCAATCCGTCTATACCACCAAAATAAAACTTACCGTCCTCACCCTTCAAAGCTGACTTATAATTAAACTGATTCCCTAATAGACCATCTTTAGTGGTATACACCCGTATATCTTTTGATTCCGGATTAAATCTAACCAGTCCACGATTTGTTCCAAACCATAAATTTGATTGTTCATCTTCCAAGATCTTATAAGCCACATCATCTGGTAAACCGTCTTTGATAGAAAAAGTAGTAAAATCATCCGTTTGAGAATTATAACAACAAATACCACCACGATCCGTAGAAATCCAAATACGGCCTTTACAATCCTGCATGACAGAACTCACAGAATTAGAGCTCAATGTATTTTCCTTACCTTCCTCATGAGTATACTTTTTAAAAAGATTCTTATGGGGATCATACTTCCATAACCCACTTCCCATGGAGGCGAACCACATCATTCCATCTTTATCTTGAAATACATCAAAAATCCAATCAAATCCCACTTCTTCCACTTTGTCAAAATGAAAACTTGTAGGAGCAGCTTTATAAAGTCCCCAGCCTGTACCAATCCACTTATATCCTTCATTATCTATAAAAAAAGTATAAACACTTCCTTCTCCTATATTTAACTCCTCAGGAGTATAATGACAAACTTTATTCTCGGGTAATTGAATCACATCCAATCCTTGCTTAAACAAGCCACAGAACAATTGGCTTCCTTTGACAAACATTCCCAAAGTAACCATATAGTTCCCTTTATCATAATCGTTCAATCTCAACCGCCTTACCTTTCCGGAAGCAATATTTAATATGTTCACCCCATCATCTTCAGTGCCAATCCATATGTTACCCTTATTATCAGAAGCTATCTCTCTTACCCGTTTCGTTGTTAATGAGTTCCCATCACTCCCAGGTACATATTTATCAAACAATAAATCATGATGAGGCAGATAATCCACCCCGCCAAACATGGTTCCCAGCCAAATTCCCCCTTCCCGATCTCGGTAAATAGTATAAATAATCTTATCTGACAAACTGAACGGACGCATCAGATCTTGCTTCAAATGAACTATTTTATTCTTCCTCTCATTTACAACAAACAAACCTTCGTGAGTTCCCACCCATAGTTCATTGTCAAAACAGGCTACATTACGTACAAATGTATGGTTAGCCTCCGGTATATCTATTTTTACCAGCTGATTCGTACCGGGATTATATTTCATTAGTTCCCCTTCATGAATAGCCATTGCAATCCAATCACCATAATTACAAATAAAATTAATATTCTTTCCCTTTAACGAACGCCCGGTTTTATCAACACAATATTGTTCAAATTTATCCGTATTTCTATCATATCGAAAAAGTCCGACTCCCCATGTACCAACCCAAACATCACCATCAGGGCGTACCAAAATACAATCCGGAGCTTCTGTTTTAAAATGCTCTTTGTTGGTTACTTCATAAAAATAAAGCTTCTCATCCTTATAGCGAAAAACTCCCTGATCAGGAATTACAATCCAAATATTCCCAATAGAATCCGCCACAATATTAGATACCCAATTATTCATATTCACCCCTTCTTCTGTTTCCATATTCATTGCCGTGAATATATCCAAGGCAGGATTATAACGATAGACTCCTCTATCCGTTCCTACCCATAACTGACGTTCCTTATCTTCAAACAAAGCAGAAATATTATGGTTTCCCGTACCGGCTACATAGTCATCACAGTTCATCTGTACAATAGAAGTTCCATCAAAACGGTTCAAACCATTTTTTGTACCAAACCACATAAACCCGTAACTATCCTGAATGATAGCCTTCACATTACTTTGTGATAGTCCATTCTCACCCGTTATATGAGAAAAATAAAAATTGGACAATCCCCTATCAACTGCCTGTAATGTAAATACAACATACAAACAACATAAAATGAGCAAAGTCTTTTTCATAGCTTGTTCAAAATTTGAGTCAAAGATAAAAGAAAAAAAGGATAAATAATGCCAATATAAAAGAAATAGAGGGTTGCCCCTCTATTTCTTTTCACGAATGACTATTACAAATCCCCCACCAGAAGCCATAAACATTTCAATAATATTCTTATTATCTATATCCATTATTTTATGTTCGTATAAATTAGCATTCTTGTTACTTCTTTTTTTATCCTGAAAAATTTCAATGGTATATTTCTTATCCTGAGGCAGGAAAGAGCAATCCACCTGAATTGTTCTCTCTCCCCAAGCATTCAATCCGCCTATATACCAAGTATTTCCTTTCTGCTTGGCCAACACGGCATATTCGCCCACACGGGCAGCTAAGGGAATCGTCTGATCCCATGAAGTCGGTACTTCCGCTAAATACTTTAAAATATCAGGATACTTACGATACTCATCCGGAGAATCACATAAACTGGCAAATGGTGCGGAAAGTACAACAAACAAGGCCAATTCATGTGAACGAGTCCCCAATGAACTAGGCAACCCCGGATCGATCGGCTTAAATTTCTCCAATGTGCTGTTACGCATCGAACCCGGAGTATAATCAATTCCACCTCCCAGCATACGGGCAAAGATACATTGAAGCTGATAATCCGGATTAGAAGTGGTATCCCACTTAAAACATTCCGCACATCGCATGGCTTCATAAGAAAGGATATTAGGATATGCCCGATGAAGTCCGGTAGGCTTGCTGCATCCATGAAAATCCACCATAAGATGCCGCTCAGCACAAGCCTTTGCCAGATTTTCATATTGAGGGATTATTTGGGCATCATCACGATCAAAAAAATCTATTTTTACCCCAACAGCACCCCATTTGCTGATAGAATCCAAATAACAATGCGGATGTTGGAATAAAGTAGCAGCAACAGTCCAAAGCCATACACCTACTTTTTTTACTTTCCATAGCGTATCACCTCTTTTATATCAATATTCTTATTCAAATCAGCATGATTAAAAACATTGCTCCAACCGGCATCGACCAGCAGATAAGGTATCTTGTTTTCGGAAGCGAAATCAATATAATACTTGTACATCTGCGTCGAAAGGTTTTGATGACCGGAAGGGAAAGGAGCTTTTTCCAAAATAGCACAATGCCACCATTCCCAAGTTGCTTTACCAGGACGAATCCAATCCGTATCCTTTATTTGTTGGGGCTTGGCCAGTAAGTAAATCATTTCATTAGTCAGTAGTTCCTTATCATCCTTGGCTACAATAGCTATACGCCAAGGGAAAGCATGATTACCAGCAGTACGTGCTAAATAATTCTCCCTCTCTTTAACTACCGTATAAAATTTCCCCAACTGCCCATCTCTATTTTTTAGGATAGGCCGCCCAATAACCTTTCATCTTGCCATCTTCCTTACGAAGATACATACCCGGATAGTTATTCAAATCTGATTCAGCCACCACAACACGCACATTCTGCATCTTGTTTGTAAATAAAGTTGGTGTAATACCATATTTATGTTCTTCTATTTTAGAAATGCCCTCGTAAAGCACATTGCTCAACTCCCAAGCTGTAAAATCAGTTGTTTCGGGTAAAATAACTGCCGGATCATCGCCCAGATTAAAAGAAGCTTCTTCATCAGCTACAATCAAAGAATCCTGCTCCGGAAGATTTCCACAAAAACGATATGCCATTCCTTCATTATACATCCGGAATATAACTGAATAACCATCCTTGAATTTCAAAGAAAGTTCATTATAATGGTCTGTTAATTCACGATAGTTACCAGCTACCGGATAAACCTTCTCGGAAGTACTCCTTGTAGAAGTTCCTACCACTTCACCATTCTTTCCCCATATATTTCCATTTTCCATCGTCATACAAATAGCAGAGGGATGAATGACAGGCTTACCTTCCAAACTTAAAGAATATTGTAATACCCTTCCATTCTCTATAGTAAGTGCCAATTGCCCGTTTGGGGATGATAATTCATAAGCTGACGGTGTTTGTGCCTGTGCAAAAACGCACAGACACCATGTTACCAACAAAAGGAAAATATTCTTTTTTTCATACGGCACACAAGTTACGATGGATTTGTCCACCTTGATGATTAATATCCAATTCTCGCACCTTATCCAAAAAATCAATGGCTTTTCCCATTTCACGCAATCCTAAACAACCCAGTCCCATCACATAATTGCAATGAATGCGGTTACGTTTATCCAAGTCATCTTCCCAAATAGCCAAATCAGGCAGAGAAACAGCAAAATAATCAATCCGGCAGTGGTCAAATAAATGCTTTTCACCATGCTTTATCAATTTGTTAAAGCAACCGCACGCCTTGTCTTCCCTGCCCAATGCACGCCATGCCAAACCTTGATAGAAAATCTTGTCGGGCTGTTGGTCATTGTAAAAGAAAGCCTGTTGTGGTTCTGACGAGCCAATGGTTGCTTTGGTGAAGCAATCTATAGCTTGTTGCTCATTTCCCAATCCACGAAGCGCCTCACCTTTATAATACCAGATATCATTCTCTTCAGCATTTGCCAATTTTCCCTCACCCAAATTAAATGGATAAACATTCGTTTCATCCAAAAGGACTAAAGCATCGGCATAACGTTTTTCACTTAAAGCAATCTTTGCTAATTCTATACGGCACAATACATATTGTCCGGTGATTTTTCCTTCTCCTCCTTCCCATGGATGGAAATTACGTGCGGCAATCAATTCTTTTGCTTCAGTATAGCGCCCTAGTTGATTATACAAAGTGATACGCTCAATGGACAGATCATCACGCTGTTCCACTTCAGACAGATGTGCTTCCAAAAAAGCCAAACGTTCTGTATGAGGTCGGCCTAAACGTTTATAAAGTTGGTCCAACTCCATTAATATACGAGAATCGTGCTCATCCAATGCATAAGCTTTTTCCAGAGTTTCCAAAGCCCTTTGTTTATCATTACGCTTATTATAATAAGCTAAAGATAAATTACGCCATACGGTAGGGAATGTTGGCTCTATAGCAGCCGAATGTTCCCAACAAGCAATAGCATTATCATACTGACGGTTAGCATACCAAAAGTTTCCTAAACTATATGCCGCTTTTGCTCCATGAATATTCAAACGTACGGCATCTTGAAGAATCAATACTTCTTCTATACGATTCGGGAAACAATATGAATGATTTCCTTTTCTGCTCGCTGATAATATTCCAATGCTTTACTCTCATCTCCCTTACAGGTATGGAAATACCCCATTGTATAATAAACGACAGGATATACTTCTGTAACTCCGGTTACGTAGCATTCCAACAAAGAAAGAGCTTCCTCGTACAGTCCGGCAGCAGCAAAATCCAATGCATATTCTATATATCCGTGAGCCCAGCCACGCATCAACTTTTTCATTTCCTCCAACACTTCCACATCCCGGGTCAACAAATAATGTTCAAAACGGCATCCCATATTAAAACGATCTATCTGCAATGATTCGGCTACGAGCGCCAAAACTTCCTCTTTACGACCCAATTTGCGTAGAATGGAAATTTTCAACTGACGCGCTTTGTGATTATGCCAATTACGAATCAATGAACGGTCTATCTTGTCCAAAGCACTTTCATACTTTCCTTTACGAGTGTCAAGTTGTGCTAGTGCATAATAAGCCGCATCCTGCCAAGCAGCATTCCATGCCGACTTAAAGAAAGCATCATAAGCCTCATCCCATTTCTGTTGCATCATACAACTCCAACCCCAATTATAATAAGGTTCACCGTCATAAGGATTCGGATTACGTTCAGTCAAGGTTTCCACCGCTTTCCGGAAATAGCTCTCCGCCATTGCAAATTGTCCTTTACGCATCAACAATAACCCTACCGCATTGTTACAACGTACATCTCCCGGTTCACGTCTTAATGCTTCCATATAATAATCCATCGGATTATAAGTAGCATGGCGATATTGTTCCAAATGTAGTCCGGTCAAAAACAGTTGTTCGACAGAAGCAATATCTTGAGGATCTTTAGCAGCTTTAGCAGGATCAGGAACCGGCTTGATTTCCGGCTTATCCGCTTGATAAGAAAGCAAAATTTGTCCTTCCTTATCACGAACCTCTACACATACCTCCTCTTCTTTTAGTCCTTCTGCCGCAAAAGTCGTAATAAACGGTTCTGATGGCGAAATTTGTGTAGTATTATCCAATAAAACAGTGCCTTTAATAGCTTTTACTATAATACGTACTCCACTATTCACTCCCGTAGTATAAAGCACCAAACGGGCTTTACCTTCCTTTATTTCCAAATTCAGCAAAGCATCTTTAGTTGCATTCTTTACATAACCCACTTCACTATAAGGCATAAAATACTGTACCCATGATTTTTCCTCATAGGGCTGTAACCAAGTAAAGTCCGGTTGGTTATCCGTATACATACCGGTCATCAGCTCAATGTAAGGTCCATCCTCATCGGTCAGATTGCGATCCCACGCCTTACCGAAATCACCATTCCCCCATGTCCATTGTTTCTTTCCCGGAGAAACATGATGATCGGCCACATGCAGCAGACCGCCATGGGCATCTTCTTCATAACCACCTACAAAATCATATTTAGACTTGATAGCCATATATGATGTAGGAACCGGAATATTTTTATATTTAGAGATATCCACCCCAGCAGAATAATCCTGTTTATAATAAACTCCTGTAGCAATAGGAAAAGAAGAAACATCGCGCTTGCCATGATCGAACACCGCATTCACATCAGGTGGAAATACCGAATGATAATGGTCATTGACTACTACTGCAGGATTGGCCCACCACAAAAAAGTCTGAGGGAAAGACGTACGATTATAAATCTTCACTTTTATTTCTATATAAGCTTTGCCCGGATAAAGCGTAAATCCCTGCATACCTTTGGTGCGGAACATTCTCTCCACTTCATTGCACCATACTGTCTTACTGCCATCCGCATTTTCCTCTATCAAAAAATCAGTAGGCAAAAAAGTAGAAGGACGGTGATGCTGAGGCCAGTTAAATTCGATGCCTCCAGAAATCCAAGGTCCTGTCAATCCCACCAATGCCGGTTTCACTACTTGGTTGTAATAAACAAAATGACGTTTTTTCACCTTATCATAAGCCATGTGTATACGACCACCCAGCTCGGGAAGTATCATCACCTTGATGTATTCATTCTCGATAAACAATGCATGATACCTCTTGTCTGCTTTTTTATCTGAAATCTTCTCTACCACCGGATAAGGATAGACTGATCCGGAACTTCCCTGATAAACCCTTTTTTCAAGAAAAATAGGATTCTTCTCTTCCTTTCCTATCTCATAAGTAGGAAGCATGATATCTTCCTCCCATGCACGCACCTCACTGCCATGAACGGTACTTTGAATTAAATATTGAGTTATTTTCTCCATAATAAATATTGTTATTTCACTAATTCTTTTTCAATTTCTTCCAAGCTCTTCCCTTTGGTTTCCGGCAAACGGAACACAACAAATATTCCTCCAGCCAGGCAAATCAATCCATACAACCAGAATGTTCCGGCAGCTCCCAAACCACTATTCAGCATTGGGAAAGTATAGGTAAGTATAAAACAAGCCGCCCACAAAGCGAAAGTGCAAACAGACATAGCAACTCCACGAATACGATTCGGGAAAATCTCTGAGATAATGACCCACATCACTGTAGCCAAAGTCATGGCATAACAGGCAATGGCCATCACGACAATAATCAATAGAACAACTCCTGTGATATGAAAATAATAAGCGGCTCCCATAAAGGTATAAATTACTGCCAAGCCAAATGATCCGATCAATGTCAATGCCTTACGTCCCCAGCGGTCTACCACAAACATAGCTAGAATAGTAAATATGACATTCGTAATACCGGTCACCACAATATTCATCAAAACATCAGACACGCCATAACCTGCTGCCATAAATATTTCCTGTGCATAGTTAAAAATAACATTAATGCCACACCATTGCTGCAAAATAGCCATAACAACACCTATAGTCAACACTTTATACATAGCAGGATTTAATAATTGACGGTAGCCTCCTTCTTGCGTCTGGCAGGCTGAAGCAGCTTCTATAGCAGCCAACTCAGTAACAGCATATTCCTTTCCTCCCATACGAGTAAAAACCTTGAGTGCCGCCTCCCGTTTTCCCGAAGAGGCTAACCAACGAGGACTTTCCGGTAATATAAAACTAAAAACAAAGAACAAGGCGGCCGGGACAGTCATTGCCCAAAACATCCAGCGCCATCCCATCTGTCCGTTCCATGATTCACGGATCATTTCATGAGTAGCTCCTAATGCCACAGGCTCAGCTATCTGCCAATTTACAATCTGAGAAGTCAAGATACCTAATACTACCGTCAACTGATTGATGGACACAAACCGTCCACGCAGATGCGCCGGAGCAATTTCTGCTATATACATAGGTGACAAACTAGAAGCAATCCCTATAGCAAAGCCCCCTACCAAACGAAATACATTAAAGAAAGTAAAAGAATGAACAGCCCCTGTACCGACAGCCGTACAGATAAACAGTCCTGCCGCCAAAATCAAAATCGGCTTACGTCCCAAACGGTCACTCAGCTTACCGGCACTTAGTGCCCCAAACAAACAGCCAATCAAGGCACTGCTCATTGCCCACCCCTGCATGACAGGATCATTTGCTATACCAAAGTATTGTTCATAAAAAGGTTTTGCTCCTCCGATTACCACCCAGTCATATCCAAACAGGAAACCTCCCATAGCAGAAATCAAAGCGATAAGAAATAGATAAAAATTAGATTGTGTTTTCATGAATATCATATATTAGTTAGTTTTATAATGCAAAGTAACAAGGATTCAAGGACTTAAAGAATAGAAAAAATTACTGAGAACATGGACAATATTACTATTTCATCACTTTGCAGGTTGTCTTATCATAAAACGAGGACTACACCTCAATATACTAAGATGTAATCCTCAATCAAGCTATGCAAAGTAGCCTGTTTTTTTACAATAACTCCAGCAAATCTCCACGTTTCATATCCACCGTTATTAAACCCTTTGCATCAGGATTTGCAATTGCCTCCTTACCATTTAAAAGCACTCTATATTTTTTCCCTTGAGGAATTTTCACTTTTAAAACCTGATCAGCAGTAGCTTTTAAAGAAGCTTTATTGATGACAGCATTCGTCCATTCAGCAGTTGCTTCAGCTCCTCCCTTTAAACACAGACCTTTAAAACTACCATCTTTCCATTCAACAGGCAAACAGGGTAAGAATTCTACATAACCCTCATGATTCTGTATGAGCATTTCTGCCATACCAGCTGTACCGGCGGGATTCCCATCAAACGAATAAATATCACCTTCCGCACCAGCAATGCCACCAGGAGATACAGTCATTAAATTTTCACGTGAAAGCTTGCCCTGTAACAATTGGACACTCTTATATGCTTCCTGCGCATCTTTCAACCGAGCATACATACAAATCATATTGGCACGGCTCCATTCTGTATCTTCCCAGTTTTCGGCAGACAAACGATTCTCGATAGTCTTACGGGCAGCTTCCGCCAATTCGGGAGTCTTCTCCAAAGTGATCTGGGAAAAAGGATACAAAGCTAGCAGATGGGAAGTATGACGATGATTGGGATGCGCTTCTTCAAAATCTTCAAACCACTCACGGATAGCACCATTGGCACGTAACTGGATAGGAGGAAGCTGAGCGATAGCGGTACGCAGGCTATCGGCAAACTCACGGTCTGTATCTAATATTTCTGAAGCCCGGACACAATTCGACAAGATCTCGTAGGCCAGTTCACGGTCACAGGCAGGCATCATGGAAGCAACCATTTCTTCACCACCTGCTGTACGGAACCAGTTTTCGGGTGAGATGCTCGGTCCTGTCATCAGATAACCACTCTTCGGGTCTTTTGCCAAGAAATCCAAAATGAACTGTGCATTACCTTTCAAAAGCAGATAGGCAGTTTCGGCCAGGTATTGCTTATCTTGTGTAAATTCGTATTGTGTCCAAAGATGAGAAGCAATCCATGAGCCTGCCATAGGAAACAGTCCCCAAATAATCGTGCTGGATGCGGGAGTATATCCCCATACATTAGCGGTGGTATGGGCAGTCCGGCCTTTACATCCGTAGACCACTTCAGCAGTCTTCGCACCGTGATGAGCTAAATCCTTTATATAGGTAAAGAGGGGGGCATTACATTCGGCAAGATTACCGACATTGGCTGCCCAATAATTCTGTTCAGTATTGATATCCAAATGATAATCATTCGTCCACCCCATATTACAAGCCTTGTTATCATTAAAGAAACCTTGCAAAGCTATGGGCAGGGGAGAGTTCTCGCGCGAACTGGCAATGGTAAGATAACGACCATACTGGAAGAACAAGGCATCCAGTCCGGTATCGGTCTTGCCTTCCTTCACTTGTTTCCAACGGATATCCGTAGGCATCGCCCGGTTAGCGTCTTGCCCGAAATGGATAGAAACACGATTGTACAACGTATTATAATCCTTTATATGCGCCTGCTTCAATTCATCATAAGATTTAGCTGCAGCCTTCTCCACACCGTCAGCACAAAGAGTCTTGTAATCAGGACTTTTATAATCAGTACGCACATCGACAATCAAAAGTCACGGCATCAGCTTCTTTGATACTTACCCCAGACTGTTCCATCTTTACCTCTCCGTTATCGGCCAAAACGGCTAATTCTTCCTTCAAAACAGACTCCGCCCGGACCAT